>Ga0105356_10001018_pt1 | contig 27482 bp, 22 predicted proteins | sample GOMGulsemesocosm_3_FD_83502 | JGI IMG/M metagenome (GOLD analysis project Ga0105356, IMG submission 83502) | Methane-oxidizing microbial communities from mesocosms in the Gulf of Mexico - GOM9D Gulf of Mexico | ecosystem: Environmental > Aquatic > Marine > Cold seeps | place: Gulf of Mexico... | reverse complement strand
TCCTGCCCCACCATCTCCAGTTGAAACTCTCGAAATGTTTCCTCGCAATGAATTTGGATCCGTTCAACCCACACCCTGACTCCCTGTTCAGCCAGCGCTCCCAAAGCATCGGTAAAAGCCTGCTGCTCAGCACAGGGCAGCTCCACGGTAAGAATACCGGCAAATTTGCCAGCCATGGTGACCATCTTGCTCTCAGTCCACTCACCATTATGGGCGCTAATCACACCTGATAAGAGATTCAGAATGCCCGGGCGATCTTCACTCATCACCCCTAATACCAATGAACATCTCATAAGACTTTCCTATTTTTAGCTGTCGCTGTAGTCACTGAAATAAAAGTCAACAAGCACCTTAGCATGCCAAAGCTTGCAATTGCGAACCCGTCAGCATCGCTCAAAATACAAAAACACCGCTTATCGACAATTTAATCCGAAGTTCTTTTTAAAACGTGTTCAAAAAATCTGATTTTTTATTCTTGTCACAAAACTGTCATGAAGCCGTCATGCCACTGTCACATTCCTCCCCCAAAATCGCCCTCGACTTAAGGGCTATGCCATAAAAAATAAAACGTATTTGAATTAATTAGCTAAACATTGGGAAATATTATGAAACTTAAACTGATCTCTCTTGCAGCAGCGGGTCTTATCGCAAGCCAAGCTAACGCTGGTATTGTAACAACTGATGGCGCTGATATTGTTATCAAAACCAAAGGTGGCTTCGAAGCTAAAACAACTGACGGTAACTATTCTTTTAAAATTGGCGGTCGTGCCATGGCTGATTTCAACAGCTATGACGGCGTAATCAATAAAGAAGAAGGCGAAACAGGTAGCGACCTTTTCTTCCGCCGCGCTCGTCTGGAAATCAAAGGCTACGCCAACGACTGGAAATACGGTCTGTCATACAACCTGACAGGCGGCGGCTCTATCGATCAACTAAAAACCACTTACACGGGTTTCGGCAAACTGGCCAACCTCACAGTGGGTGAACAGAAAGAAAACTTCGGCCTAGACGACACTGGTTCTTCAAAGTGGACTGCAGGTGTTGAACGTTCATTCGTATCCGACGCCTTCGACACTGGTAACAACATGGGTGTTAAATTGCACGGCGCCAACGACTTCCTGACTTACAGCTTGGGTGTTTTCAAAGAAAGTATCGAAGATGCAGACAACAGCCTTGATGTAGCTACCACTGGCCGCGTTGTAATTCGCCCAATTTACGCGAACGGCACTGTATTACACGTAGGTGCAGGTTTCACTCAGCGCGATGGTGAATTCGAAGACATCGCTAGCCGTTTAGGCGTTCGCGGTGGCGAAGATAAAACTGCCAACAAGCTGAAGGCTGAGTTCGCTGCAGGCCACGGCCAAGAAATGACTGCTCATAACGTAGAATTTGCTTTTGCGAGCGGTCCTCTGCAAGTTATGGCTGAATACTTCGAAGGTGAAGTTGATGCACCTGACACTGTTGCGGGTTCCGATAACATCGAAGTTGACGGTTACTATGTTCAGGCAAGCTACTTCCTAACGGGTGAAAGCCGTAAATACAAAACAAGTATTGCAGCATTCGACAAAGTTAAACCTTCTAACGCAAGTGGTGCATGGGAAGTATTTGCCCGCATGAGCGAACTGAACACAGACATGGGTAGCAACATTGTCCTGACTGGCGGTGAAGATGCAGAAGTCACTACACTGGGCGTGAACTACTACATGAACAGCAACGTGAAATTCGCGCTGAACTATGTAAACACTGAAACTGACGCTAAGATCAACGGCGAAGATGATGGTGATGCCATTGTTGGTCGTCTGCAGCTTACTTTCTAAGAAACAGATGTAACAACCTCCTCGGCCTATTTGCCTCCTCTAGGCAGCCATAGGTAGGAAAGCCCCGCTCATTGAGTTGATCGGGGCTTTTTTGTTTTTAGCAGCTAAGCATGGAACCCGCTTGGGGTAATGAAATAAAGTTGGTTAACCGAATATCCATATCTCAAAGCCCTCAAAAGCTATTATTTTAATGTAGTTGGTTAATAACCATAGTTTCAGACATTAATGCTCAATGAGCCGTTTGCAATTAAGTTGGTTAATGACACATATAGCTGTCTCTAAATAATCTCTATGACAGTGATATTGCATACTTCAATGATTAGTATCCTACTTGAACGATAGTATTGCCACGCCCCCATGTTTTTCTAGCTCACAAATTTTTACACGCCTCACTACAGACCTTCACTAGCACTCTTAACAATAAAGAATCTCGGTTTAGAATTTTGTCTTTTTCTATCTAAAAAAGACAAAATCACACTTTATTCCTCAAGCACAAAAACATAATAAATCATATATAAATTACATACATATCAATATGTTACTGAAATGTCTCTTCGCCATTCCGAAATCTTTTTGGTACGGTAGTTAAGTGTTAACTATCAATCTAATAAAAAGTGAAAACAATGAATAACGGCCCTGACTTAAAATCCAAGCAAACCGACCCTTTCAGCAAGCTAATCCTTTCATACCCTGAGATTTATGATCAGAGCTTCACTTTTTGTATTCCAAAAAACTGGCGAGAAAACCTCAACCGTCTGTCTATCCAAATCAACACACTACTAACCCAATATCCTGAATTTTCAATCGAAGTTTCCGATGTCAAAGAGAAGTTCGGGGAGCTTAGGTTTTATTACGTTCTAGAGGGGCCTGCGCCAGATTATGAAAAGCTTGATCTACAAATTGAAACACTCATTGAGCAAGCCAACCAACGTATTCAACTTACTGAAAACAACATGAGCTGATTGTCATGGAAATTAGTGAACTTCTTAGCCAAGCCGACCGAGTTTTCAACAGGGACGGTGATCACTGCGATTTTGGTTGTACTGAAAATGCTACCCCAGAAATGATTGCTTACGTAAAAGAAAACTTCCCCTCTTACCCATTTTGCGTTGTTTCAGACTGGGTATGGGTTGATATCAACGTCTCAAAAGAGATGGTTGAGGCTCTTGAGGCGCGTGGTTTAAAACCTAGTGTAATCTATGCGCATAGGGTCATTAACGATGAAGCGAGTAGAGCATTTACATCTGTGCGAACGACCTTTCTTCAGGATTTTCAGCAAAACTGCATTTTCCAATCCCGAAACACGGCCTATATCCTATACGGCCGAGGTACACGAGTCACAGTTGATTCAGCAGTATTTGCCAGCATCTTCTTCGCATAAGAGGCCTTCTATGAAAATTCAGCTCCTTAGTGATCTTCACATCGAATTTGAGCACTACACCTACTCCCGAGCGAAGTGTGATGTAGTTATTTTGGCAGGTGATATTCACACCAAAACACGCGGTGTTCAGTGGGCAATTGAGAATATTCAAGATACACCTGTTATTTACACATTCGGAAACCATGAGTTTTATAAGTCGACCTACCCAAAATTAATTGATGCTGCTAGAGAAATGGCAAAGGGCACCAATGTTCATGTACTTGAAAATGAAGTGTTCGAACTTGGTGGTGTGAACTTCCTCTGCTGCACGTTATGGACAGATTTTGAGTTATATGGCGACCCGAGAATTGGGGGGTATCACTGCCAACAAGTGATGAATGATTACCGGAAAATCAAAAAACTACCCAACTATTCAAAAATACGCTCCATCGATGTCGCTAGAATTCACGGAGAGTCAAAAGCATGGCTGGCAAAGGAACTTGAGGCCAGAAAGTCACAAAAAAATGTTGTGGTTACCCATCACGGACCATCCTTGAAGTCCGTTTCGCCAGAATTTCAAAATGATCTTTCTACCGCTGCATATGTATCTCGGCTGGAGGGTTTCATTGAAAAATACACGCCTTCTTATTGGCTTCATGGGCACATGCACAATAGCTCGGATTACTTTATCGGAGACTGCAGGATAATCTGCAATCCAAGGGGATACGCCGGAGAAGAAAACCCAGAATTCATGCCAAATTCTGTTTTTGAAATTTAACTTTCCCTTCTTGCGCCCTGAATAACCCTTATGAGCCTAAACAACAGTACTATTCATTTTTACCATGCGGAGTGTCTAGAGTCATGGGGGCTATTCATTCTTGCGACGAAGAGGTTTAGAAAAAATGATCACCACCGTGCTATTTGATCTATATAACTGTAGTGACATAGTAATATCAAAACTTAGTGATCTTTTAATTCCTTTACAACCTCAAGGGTATACCAAGGCTTCGTATTGAATAGTGCCAAATACATCAACTTATGAACCGTATTAATTTGAAGTTGGCCTAAACTTGCAGGCCCATTATCAAGGATTACTCATTAATGTTTTTTGATAAAATCAGTTCAACGCTATTTCGGCCGCTAGCATCCCCTAATGCTAAGGGTTACGCCATGGCGCTTATGGCATTGTACGAGCGAATGGTAACGCATGAGCTAGACAGTGAAGAATGTAGCCCGGCCGAGTGTCGTAACGCCATCTCAAGGAAATTGATTGAGCATAATCAGCGTATTGATTGGGACGAGGAAACGGATGAGCTGGCCAGCAGTGATGACGATGAATACGATGAGGCGGCTCGGATTTACCGTTACCTAAAGCAGTGCGGCTGGGTCACAGAAATGGATGATATGGGGTATAAGCGTATTGCGTATATGCCTCGAATTGCAGCCAATCTGCTGTCCGCTCTGGAAACTATCTCGTCCGACAAGCCTGCTAATGCGGGCGCTACATGTCAAGGGGTGTTTTTATCCCTGCAGCAGGCGCAGGCATCCCCGCGAGAGGCGGCTTCAGCTGTTATCTTTGCGGGTACAACCGCGGTGAACTACTGTCGTGATCTGAGTAATATCTCGGCCAGTAGTCGTGAGATCGCTCACCAGATCATGAAGGAGAGCGGTACTGCAAAGATTCTTTCCACGTACTTCAATCAGTTTGTGAAAGGCATTCTGCTGATTGATTACAGCAAAATGAAAACCACCAATCACCCGTATCGCTTCCGCGGTCAAACAATTAGTTTGGCAGTAGAAATCAAGAATGATGAGAAGCTGTTGGACGAACTGGTTCAAGGGTTATTAAGCGGGGAAGATAGCGGCGGAGATCCAATAGAGCTGCGCGAGAAGATCATCAAGAACCTGGATGATATCTACCGGAGCTTTGATTTGATCGACAAGTTAATGCAGCGTATCGATCACTACCGTCAAGTCATGACCCGGCGCTCCAAAGAGGCGATGCAGTATGTCATGACGGCGATCCCTGATCTTGGCCAGCGTTTAGATGATCTGGTTGTTGGCTTGAGTGAATCCGTGCCCGATGAGGGTGATTGTCCTGCGCTATTTGCCAATGATAGCGGCATTAGCTCAACAAGGCAGTACACGCCTAGAATCAAGCAGCCTGAGGCTCAAGTAACAAAGATTGAATCACATCCTCCGCCTCTGGCGGAAATTGCGCTATCACGTGCAATGGATGATTTTTATCGGCGACGCACTGAAAATCCTGATCGCATTATTGCGCTGCTGGAGCGCAGCATGGGGCGACAGCAACGCATTACCACCGATGATATTGAAATTGAGTCGCTGGATGACTTTTTGGGTTATCTGCAGCTTCGAGATTTGGCGCATGATGCAGTACCCGCCAGCAGCAGTTATAAGCGATTACTGAAACACTATAAAGTCGTGCCCGTAGCAAACGAAACGACAGTTAATGATCATTTAGTTGCCCCAAAGCTGCGCATTGAACGCCGCGGCTTGGCTCCCCGTTAGGAAACGAGGTTAGTATGTTACGAGACTTGGAAAAGCTGGTTGATCAGAACGAGAAATCATCACTTACCGAAGATGATTTTATTGCCACTACTGAGCTGTTGCTGGCCAAGCAATTTATTTGGCAGGACGGCCACGGACAGAATAAGCACTATGAGATGACCCGTCGATTCAGGGAGTACTTCGAGAACCTGATGGACGCGCTTGGGCGAGATTTAGTGATCGATGAAAAGTTTGGGTATTGCGGTTGGGTGCCAAGAAATGCCAGCCCTACGCTACCCAAACTGGAAACGATCTATCTGCTGTTATTGGCAAAACTTCACGACATTGAGTGCCGCCGCGCCTGCACTGAAAATGGACGCTCCATGCCAACACCGGGCGCATTGATTCAGGCGTACTGCGAGCTAACTCAGCGTGAAAAGCCCTCGCGTCAACGGACAATAGAGGCGCTTAAGCGGCTAAAGGATCAAAGCATTATCCGCCTTGGCGACAAGGATGAGACGTCTGATTTGCCTCAAATTACAGTACTGCCAACCATTTTGTCGGTGGTAAACCGTACGTTTCTTGAAGAGTTGGAATGCTTTACCGAAGGCGTTATTGATGAGTCGGAAGAAGCAGAAGACGTGGTTGATGAAGAGCAGCCAGGCGAAGATGAAAACGAAGAATCTCAGCAGGAGAATGACGCATGAGCGTACCTGAACAACACATGGATAAGCTAATTTCGTTGACGCTTGTGAACTGGTATCTTATTGGCGCCAACACGATTGATTTAAGTGGTGATGTCACCTTGATTCGCGGTCAAAACGGGTCGGGTAAAAGCTCGATTCTGGACGCCATTCAAACCGTGCTGGCCGGTGGTGATGAAAATGAGCTGCTAATGAATGCCGCCAGCAGTGACGGCAAACGTTCTGCACGTAATATTCGCTCCTATGCCTTGGGGGTGGTGACTGAAGCTGACGGGCAATTGAAGTGCGAACCTCGCAAGGAAAGTAACACTTACCTGTGCATGACCTTCAGTAAGAAAGACGGTGCTATCTACAACGCCGGCATTGCCATTCATGCCACGGCTGGACAGCAGCAGATCAGCAAAAAGCTATTTCTATACAATGGCGAAGCACTGACAACGACTGACTTCATGTTGTCAGAAAATCAAGTGATGACCTGGCGCCAGTTTGAACAACAACTTAAAGACAGTGAGGGCTTATTGGCGTTGCCCACTACAGCCCAGGAATTCCGCTATCGACTGGCTGAATCAATGTCCGCCCCCGGTCCAGGTCATCAAATCTCTCCACAGATGATGCTCAGAACCCTTAAAAAGGCGATCAGCTTCAAAGAGCAAAAGTGCATTTCAACCTTTGTAAAAGAGCATATTCTGCCGGCGCAGACGATCGATGTTGTAAAGATTCAGAATGACTACTCACAATATGAGTCCATTGAAAAACTGATCCTTGAAGCGCAGGAGCGGGTTACCGGGCTCAAGGAAATTACCCGCCACTACGCTCGCTATTGTTCTGAAAATAAACGTTCTGCTGGCTACCAGTGGGTTGCTCTTGAGGCTTCTGTAATTGGTGTGGACGAAGAGTTAACCGCCAAGCGAGAAGAGGCGGAAGACAAGCGGCTTGATTTAGCCAAAGATCAGGGGCGCAAAGAGATTGTGGAAGGCGAGATCCCCGACGCTCAGAGGGCGCGTGACGAAGCCTTGAACGCGCTGAATAACTCTGCATACAAGCAGACCAAGAAAGCCGCTGAGGAGCAAGTGTCAGCCTTCGAAGCAGAAATTGCCGAAGAGTCGCGCACCATTAGAGAGGCGAGGGCCACGATTGAGTCGGTATTAAGTCTATCGATTCCTGATTCCATGAGCAGTGTGGTTGCCGAAGCCATTACAGCAGCCCAAGCTAAGCTCAAAAAGGTGGCTGCCATTGATGATACGGATCTAGTGCAACAGTGGCCTCAATCAAAAGAGCATACGGCTGAAATTCTGCAGTGTGTTGAAGAGCTAAGGTTGCTCAAAGGTAAGGTTCAGTCCGAGCGGGACCGGGCTCGAAGTAGCGTTGAAGCGCTGGAAAACAAACTTAAAGAGCGAAAAACGATTCACCGTGCACTTGAGCAGGGCGATGCGAAGTTAATGTCGAGCACAGAAGACGTTATTGCGCTGCTAGCTCGCCATGATATTAAGGCAATTCCTGTTTGTGATCTGGCCACGGTTTCCGATGAGAGCTGGCAAACCGGTATTGAACGCTTTTTAGGCGGCAACCGTGAAGCTTTAGTTGTTGAAAGCAGCGATTACGATGAAGCGGTGCGCTGTTACCGCAAAGCAAAGGATACTGATTCTCGATTGCGTCGCGTAAAGCTGGTCAAGCCTGATCGACAGTTCGGTTTTCATGGCAACCCTGAGCGAGGGGCCGCGGCAGCGTTGATTGAATCGGACAATGCTATTGCTCGTGGTTATTTGCGCGGTTTATTACGCAACGTAAACCTGGTTGAAACCGAAGAGGAATTGCGCCGCGAAAACAGAGCAATTACCCGTGACGGCATGGTGGCTGGCAACGGCGCTATTAGCGGCGGCAATCAGTTTAATTACAATCTCCTAGGACAGAATGCCCGGCGCTCAAGTGCGCAACAAATCCTGTTGGAAATTGAGATGCTCGTTGAGCAAATCAAGGATGTGCGCGGAGTGTTTGATCCTATTGATTTGCTCAACACCAAGTACGACCAATTAACGCGGTCCGCTGGAGAGCGCGGAGCGCTTGTCAACGACGCTATGGTCGCTGCCACGCGTGCAGTATTGGCTAGAAATCAGGCCCAGCAAAAACTGGGGGAGCTCGAGGGTAATCCAGATACGGCGCTGGAAATGGCCTTTACAAAGGCTAATGAAAAATACGTTCAGCTTAACGAGGAAAAAGGCACGCTGTTAGTGAGTGTGACCCAGTTGACGAACACTCTAAATGAGCTGGACGCTAAAATCCCTTCCCTAGAGCAGAAACGAAAAGGCTTTGAAGATCAGCGTAAGCAAAAAGAGAAGCTGATTGGCAATGACATGGGTTATGCACAAGACCTGTATGATGACATCGAAGCAGCCTTTGAAGATCCTATTTTTGAAGACATTAAAAGCAGGGCTGAAGTGAAGTCTGCAGAGGCTGCCAATAACGCAGAAAGCGCGAAGGAACGCGGTGTAAGGCAGTTAACCACGTTCTTAACAACCCATGAGCCAGAGGATCGCAAGGAAATCCAGGCCATGGATGAAGCCAATGATGAGCAGGGTATTCTGGATCGTTGCAATGAGCATATTGACCGGATTGAAAATGCGGAGATGCTGGGCTACGAAGATGATGCCCGCGAGGCGCGTCACAAAATGTTGCAGAACTTCCGGTCTGAAGTGGTTAACAACCTGAATGGTAATATTAAGTCGCTGGAGCAAACATTCAAAACCTTAAACAGTCAGCTGACAGACCTCACATTTAACAATAACCAGTATCGTTTTAAATACACTCTGGTCGAAGCTGAAACGATGAAAACCGTGCATGACTATGTCATGAATGTCAGCGAAGATTCTGCTCAAGATGTTGGTGGATTGTTTGATACCGACCAGGAAAACCCGGCAGTAAAAATAATTGAGGAAGTGCTTCTTGATGGCCGTCTGGATGATATTTCAGACTACCGAAACTTCTTTACTTACGACATTGCGGTAACCGACAAGGTGGCGGATAGCACCCGGTTGTTCAGTGATTTGTTAGGGTCAGGCTCAGGTGGTGAAAAGCAAACACCTTTCTACGTAGCACTGGGGGCGAGCTTCATGAGCGCCTACAAGATTCGCAAAATTGGCAGTTCGGTGTTTGGTGGCGCTGCACTGGCTATTTTCGATGAAGCCTTTAGTAAAATGGATGGCAATAACGCCCAAACAGCGTTGAATTTCTTCCGAGAAATTGGGCTGCAAGTTATTCTGGCTGCACCGCCAGAAAGTGAGGTTAAGATCGGCCCCTACGCTGACATGGTCTACAATATTTTGCGTACCGGTCAGCATGTCTACATTGACCGTAAACATTATACGGAACAAGGCTCCGCGTTACTGGAAAGTGACAACCCTCAGCTGCATGCAGAGCTCGTAGAGCCATACATAGCGGCACTTGAGGAGGAAGACCTTGTCGAATAAAGTGTTGGATTTCCTTATTGCTGAAATTAACAAAAAGGTTAACCGATCAGATGGCTTACTGCCGTCCTGTGAGATCAGGGTTACCCCTGGACGCTTTAAAAAATACCTGTCTGCGTCGTTACTCGAACAACAAAAGGCGCACGAGGAGCTCGATGCTTTAAGTCGTGCTGTAACAGGGCTTAAAGTTGAATACCCTGCAACTAGTTTTAACGAAGAGAAACGCATTGCATGGATTGAGATTGCCGACAGTCGGCAACTGCTTCGCCATCTCGGCATTCCCGTGATGGCAGATAAACATCAGCGAGCCGCTAAACGGCTAGCAGATGCACCTCTTGCTTTGCCGACCTGGGCGGAAGAGCTCAAACTTACCTGTTCCAGGCTATGGTTCGAAGGCAAAATGTTTGCCGGGTATAACCCTGATGATTGTCGCAAGGTTCTCGATGCATTCCGCTTCATCGATCATTGTGAGGGCCCTGATTTTAAGTCAACGGACATCCGTACCGTGAGTGCTGCCCTATATCACGATTCAAAGCGTCTTGATGGCCTTGGCTCGATCATTGCCAAGCTGTATCGCGAGCAAGTGCCTGAAGCGTTGCGTACAGCTAAGCCAGATGAAGTGTTGGCGTTTATCGGCGTACACCGTTTTCCGCCTGTATTGAGCGTCAGCGGCCCTGTTGATCTGGTTACCAAGCGTGGCGTTGTGTCAGCCAGTGCCTGCTGGCCCTATTTGGGGGTGCCACCAGATGGGGTGGAGCAGATCACGGTCACCAAGCAGCCATCTTATGTGCTGTTTATTGAGAACAAAACTACCTTTGAGCGTTATGTGCGTCAGATCGATGACGGTGGGCTGGTGCTTTACACCAATGGCTTTCCTTCTCGCAAATGGCAGGGAGTGTTCAAGCAATTGGATCGTAATATTGCTGCTGACGTACCGTTTTATCACTGGGGTGATTTGGATGTCGGCGGTTGTCGTATTTTGTGTTTTATCCAGTCGTTGCTTGAGCGAGATTTGCAGCCCCACATGATGACACCGTTCCCAGCGGATTTTCATGCAGAGAATAAAGATGGCCGGCAGATTGCCATTGCAGATATCAAACTAGTGTTAGCCTATCAGAAATCTGCGGGGATACAGGCGCTGGTGGCTGAACTTGAAACACTGGAGCAGAGTGCAGGTACTATTACTTGGATTGAGCAAGAATACCTGGATTTGCGTAGTCCGTCGGTTTGAGTTCAATTGTTCGGAAATATTTTGCATAAAAAGTAGTACGGCAACATTTAGGGGTACGGCATGGAAAAACAAAAGAAACCTTCATAATAGACCTCTGCGACGTTATCAGAGCAATGTAATTTAAGAATCGTCCTATTGCGGATTTAAGGTTAGGTACGCATGCCGCTAACAACTCCGGCTTCATGGTTTCTTGTCTCCCAGATTTATCTATCACTTATTTTTTATCTCACAGATATCCCAGCCTTATGATGTCATCTCAATATTTAAAACAGTGCCGCTTACCAAAAAGCTAACTGTCTCCTTTGTATCTGTCACGACGTGGCACCGATACTGGCAGGTGTGAATATAACCAAGTCTTATCATGCTTAAATAACCAGCTGTATGAATAGCTCCTGTAAACTGAATAGCCCCAGCGAACCTAAACCACAGTACTATTCATTTTTACCACGCTGAGTGCCTAGAATCATGATGGCTATCCATCTAAAAGTGGTAACTCTCTTGAGCAATCTTATGATGCTTTGAAACAATCTCAGCAGCCCTCTCAATTGGATCAAAACTATCGGCGATTTCTGTCGCCCAAGATAACCAGTCGTCAAAACCGTTGCCCTTTTCCCCCGTCGCCTGAAAAGCTTGTATCAAATTACGAATCTGTTCTGCTTTTTGATGATCCTGTGCCAGCTCAAATAAATATTCCTGCCTTTTGACCTCTATTTTTTGCAACCGAAGAGCCTCTTTTCTTTTTTCCTCTTCGACCTTCCATATACGGTGTTCACGCTCACGCTCCAAACGTAGTTGCTTATGACACTCAAATCCTCGACTAAAACCCTGTACGATACTGGCTAGCTGATCTTCCAGAGTTTCTTTGTTTGTATCTTTCCAATGTGTTTTAAAGCCAGGCGAATATAGGTTTTCTATTGATAATTCGAGCGTGCCCGTAGGGATATAGTCATAGGTTGGCCCCCAAGAATAACCACTATCTTTTTCTTTTTTGGTTTTAATATGAGGTGTTCGTTTAACTCGTTCTTTAAGCTTAAATCGCAACTCATCATCACCAAATACAAAAGCAACATATGGTTTACTACTCCACTGTGACGTTTGCTCTTTTAATTGCCAACCACAGTCCCCGAACAGACTAATAATTCCCTGAATAAAATGGCATGCCCGTTTGTATGCATCTTGAGTCACTTTAATGTCTTGGCCAATGGCAGTTCCACGACAGAGAATATGTCCGTATTGATCAATATATTTTTTATCTGCAGCTTTTCTATACGCACTGACTAACGGATGATATCGATTCACCTTCACAGGAATTTTGTACTCTAAAGCCCTAACTAATTGCTCCTCTTCATTCTCATTTTGAGGCGCAGATAATGATTGCTTTACTTCGAACTTTGTATAAAAAGCGATAGATTCAAGGCTTGAATCACTATTGCAGGGGAGAGGCGTCTTTTTGGCAGATTTTCCATGCTCAAGCTTGACCCAGTATCCTTGTGGTGGCCGTGGAATATTATGCTTTTTACATTTCTTAGCTAACCCCTGATCACTTAGCCCAAATTGCTTAGCCAGCCGTACCATTGGGGTAGTCCATACAAGCTCGTACAACTCTTCACGAGAAAGTGTTTTATCCGATTTCATGATTCCCTATCTCCAAGAATTTCCTACCACTTATTTTTATCATATAGGCACACAAGGCTTAGGTGGCCATTTCAATATCTAACGCTTACCAAAAACTAGCGGTCTCCTTTGTACCTGTCACGACGTGGCACCGATACTGGCAGGTGTGAATATAACCAAGTCTTATCATGCTTAAATAACCAGCTGTACATTGCATCGTTAAGCTTGCGAATATCTGTTCTTCGAAGCTCGGGGTGTTTTCGCCGTATTATGATTAGCGACTCCCGATACTTTTTCCTGGTTTCAAAAAAACGAATTCTTGCCCTTAAGGGAACCAAATATGAATGCTTACTGAGAATTAGCTCTACAGCGCCAGTTGAAAGCTCGTAAGACTTGGCTATTACCCTCGCAGACGCACCAATTAACAGCTTTCGCCATATGGTACGTTCTAGGTTTTTGTATATTTTCTTTGGTCTAAGGCTAATCGGGATATTGTGCTTGGCTGCAATCACGCCAACGGTTCTAACACTTAAACCAGTTTCCTCTGCCGCCTTTCTAAGACTTTTGCCTTGTTTAAGGGCCCTGAGAGCGTTTTCTTTTTGATCACTAAGCTGAACAGGAAAGGTGTTTCGGCTTATCTCTTCTTGTTGAATTTCAATTTCCCCAAACCGGTACAAATCAACAAAAGAAGACCAGTTTTTGTAGAGCGCAGAAATTAGAACGAGGTGCTTAATTGGATGATGGAAAGAATGGGGATTGTAGAAAAGGCAGTCTGGATAACGCTTATTAACTATCAACTCCCTCAACCTACGGTAAATCTCTGAAAATTGTAAATCGCCTAATTGAGAATAAAGTAACGCCCTAAGTTTGGACTGCCGTATTCTGCCATTGGTTGTCAAAAGCCCCTGTGAGAACAGTCTGTGACGATAAACATTCAATAGCCTTTGATGGTCAAATCTGAGGTCATGATTTTTAAAACTATCAGCAATCAAATTAGAGATTGTGTCTTGGTTAGGGCTGGATGCCTTCCTGAGGTTTTCGGCTATAAAACATGGTAAGCAGGCTTTCTTCCTGTTCTTGTTGATTCGGTGAAGAATTAGACGATGAATTACACATGACACTGTGCCTGGTAACTGATGTTCGATATGCCAAACAGGAAATCCGAGCTGCTCTACATCCTTCTCATAGCATTCAGGGCAAAACTGGAGCGCTCTGCCAAGCGGAATACGATTAGCTCTAGAACCGAGCCAAGTTTGACTATATTCGGTCTGTCCGGCCTCTAAAGCCTTAATAAGAGATAGATATTGGTCTTCGGCTAGAAATGGCTGGTAATAATGCACATCGGTCATTTCGTTTATCAAATAACCTAGCGGCAACCCAGTTTTATCCGCCAACGACCCTAAAAACGACGGAAACTCGGCTGCAGGCTGACAGCCAACTCGGTCGGATATTAGCCTCATCGAGCATCTGAAAGAAGGATGCCCTGAAAGCAGGTGGTAGCGACTAATCAGACTGTAAACCGTTTCTCCCCGTTCTGGCTGAGGGAAAAAAGGCAATAATGCGTCATCTTCCTTACCCTCTTGAGTGCTCATTTCCTGCACCAATAAAGCTATCGATATCTTTAAACAGGGCCCTGATGAGCATGAGATGAAATACTGGCTGGAAGAATTTATCAGAACTAAAAGCCATACCTATAAACCTAAAGGAGAGGGCCCGTCGGCCACCGTAAAAATTACCTGGTTTTTTTAGTAAATATTGATAGAAAGTCTCGCTAAAATACTCATTAATCGCCCCCTGGACCTCTCCCAGTCTTTTTTGCTGCCTGATACTAAACCTTTCTTTTGATAGAGGGATATCTACATAGGACCGATACCTTTCCTGAATCTTAGATAAACTAGGTAAGCGCACTTTTCCTGATAGAAGGTCCCACGATACTTCGTGAAGCCACATCACCTCATCATCAAGCTCCTCTTCAATCGTATTGACCGTTGATTTGCACTTAGGACATTCGTTGTTTGCTGGCGGTACTAGTATTTTGCTTATGGTTTTCCATTCGCTCTTACATTGGCCGCATCTTGATCGAAGTGTCTTACGGTGGTGGGGACATAAAATAATGCCTGGCAACTGGTGCTCTATACGAAAATACGGGAACCCTGTAATTTCAATATCAGACTCAACACAATCTGAGCACCAGCGCCATTCCCTCGCATACTTAAACGTATCGTGCCCAATGGGAAATACCGGCCCATTTACTGCTGCCTGATGAGGAGAGTTAAAAACCTCACCTGGATAGAATGACTTGTAATAGTTAAATGGTGTGTGGCGGGCAATGGTTCCATCGTTATTCCGCTCAGGTAACGCATTAAACAAATCCTGGTATACCCGCCTATTAAAAGCAGCAGGGCATAACCGAGTGGTATCAGAGCTAATTTTAGCTGCAGATTTCCAAAAGGGGCCATATCCAGAAAGCACACCAAAACGCCCGAGAACACTCAACAAATGTTCCTGGGGCTGAGCATCTATCATGATGTGAAATTTACCTGAAGCGTTCATACCTTCTTCTTCGCCAACGCTTCCCCAACAGTTTTGGTATCCAGCCCTTTCAAATTCCTATAATCATCCGCAGGGATTAAGGTCTGCTTCTTTTCATCCGGGAGTTCAATAAATAGACCCTCATCTTGCTCCTCATCTGAGTCTTCGAATTCTGAGGTATCGATATGAGCGATATGGAATTTTTCTATTTCATTTTTTGCATCAAATCCAAAGCCTTTAAATTTCATCAAATCTTCGTAGTGCATATACTTGTTATCTCGCACTAACTGTAAAGCTGGGTGAATTACTTCAAATTGTGATTTATAAACATCATTTAAAAGTTCGCAAGAAATTTTCTCCACACCAGACTCAATAGCTATTTCGTAGCTGAGCTTCATCAGCCGACACAAAATCGCAGGTAATCCTGCACTAAGGTAATGAATGATATCGACAACTTCTGGTGTAAAAGAAAAACTCTTTTTTAGGATCTGAGGGTAATAAAAACTATTTATAAGCATTTCCCAAAATGGCTCATCTCTCTCGAAAGGCTCAAGCAAAAAGTTTCGACCAGAAGTCAGCCTCCTAGCAGTGGACACTGTGTGTTCAAACAAAGGCTTTGATTTGTGGGTGCCCGCAATGATCGCGGGTATACCAAGACTGTCAAAAAAAGCATCTATAAAGCTAAGTGTCGCCATGTTTTCTTTACCAGACTCCGCCGCACAGCGCTGTATCTCATCAATAAAAATAATCCCAACACAATGGTTATAGGCAACCTTTTTGGCCTCATGGATAAAGACTGGAACTGATGCATTGCTATGTTTCCATTCGTCGTAATAGGAAGTATTGATAACCGCATCAATTGCACTAAAGAAATTAAGGATAAAACCCTTTTGGGTTTTCGTTGTTGGTGCCTCAAAGGCTAACCAAACGACCTGATCTAGACGGAGTGTTTGGCCTTTAAAATTTTGATGCCTTATGACCTTTGGAATTTGGGATAAGGCCTTCAATATGCCTGATGTTTTTCCTCTTCCACTCACCCCGATCATCGCTATGCACTGACTCAAAGGACTGACGTTGCTCACCGTGTAATTTGAATCATTACCAATTTGAAACTGATCATGTCGTGTCTGTCTGGATAGAGGGTTCCGATGCAAATACCCAGCAAGAATCGAACGCAATGCGCACTCATAAAGCGTTAGGAATGCTGGCTCTGGTAGGTAATTTAACCCCAGGGTTTCAATAACAAGCTTACGAGAAAAGTTATCCCATTCATTAACATCATTATCAATCTCTGGCCGTTTTCGAGAGGCTCTGGTAAAGCTTTTGGCATCTAAGGGCATCGCTAGCGCTTCGGTTAACGGATTGCCGTTGTAAATTTTCACGCGAAACTCATTGTAGACGGCATCGATATAAGAACTCATTCGCCTTCCCCATACATGTCATTGAAATTGTTCAGCTCAGAGCGTTCCTTTGACTCGATCTTGATAGGGTCCTTAGGTATTACCAGCCCGTCAGAGAGTAAGTTTATGAAGTTCTCAGCCACATCTTTATCCAGTATTTTTTGCTGAACAAACTGAGTAATATTGATATCTGGAGCCGCAGACTTTCGTTTGGATTTCGTCATACCCTTGACCCTATCCAAAGCAGCTTTTTCTATCCTCTCCGTCTCCTCCTTTTGCTTGAAACGTTGGAGGCGTTCCGATTCTTTTTGAACGACTTTATCCAACTCATAAAGCTCCAACAAATGAAGGGCATCATACCAAGTAACATCCTCATATTTTTCAGAATGGGGGCTTAAGGTAGCCGTATAAACGTTTCCTTCAAACTTGTACCAAATATGATTTGTGGTCTCGTAAGAGAAACGAATATCCAGTTTTTTAACGGTTCGTCTTTTGCTACTGGTTAGCCAACCCTGCGAAGCCGCAAAAGCACAGTTGTAATAGAGCCCTTTGTAATAAATCCCTTTTTCTGTTGTTGATGCGTCTCCTGAGGGCAACAAAGCAAAAAGCAGTGTTTTTCGATCAAAATACTTCCCTCGGCCATTATTCATGTAGTGCCTCATTCCAAAATTCCAAACCTCTAAAGGCGTTGCTTTAATCCCTGCCTGCGCCATAGCTTTATCATGTAAATTCTCATTGAAGACCTCATTATTTCGTATGAGGGCTTGATGAATGAGCTGACTAACAAAATCTTTGTAGCTGAGAAGAGCATTATTAGAGGCATGCTTTTCTTTTCTCTCGGGGACCCTCTCAACATACCCTGGCATAAACTGGATAACTTCGTTTTTATCTATAGCAAGCCCGCCTTCGACGTTGCCTTTAGCCTCTCCAGCATAAATTTTTGTTAAGTTAAGAACATCAATTCCTATATTGGCCATTAGCATTTGAATTTGTTGCTTTCGAGGATACTCAACACCGTTATCCATCGTCAGCTCATCGCATGTAAACATACACGGCCATTCTTCTGGCGCGATATCAATCCCGTATTGTTTACAGAATTCCACCTTGTCGCTAAAAGCATTCAAAAGTGCTTGTAGAACACCTTTCCAGTTCGGCCCTTCGAAAGAAACGTGGAAACCCACGACCATACTTGAATAGACGCATATGACCCTATAAACAATAGGTCTTCCCGACGATAAGCGCTGATTAGTTCTGTAAGGGAACGCGAGATATATATCTTCCCTCGTTGCATCGATTTCATAACGAAATGCCGGTCCCGGCACCCCATCTCGAGCCTGACCCAGTCTGTTTTCGTAATTTTCCAAGTAATTTTTGTCACGCTTTGACCATTTAAAACTAACGTCTTTTTCGACTCGCTTTACGTAGTGATAAAACTGGGAGTAACTAATGCATTCTGACCGCGGCAACGAAACAATACGCTCTTCACTGCAACCATCTTTGCCTTCAATCTCAACTTTCTGAGATTGAAATTTGAAGTCATAAATTTCGTAACAGTTTTGATAACCCCGTTTATCCAGAGTGCGCTTCCCAAGTTTCTTAAGAAAGGTCCTTATGTTGTCACGATCCTCCTCTGTGACGTTCCGATAGTCTGTTCGGTTAGATGGCCGCCCTCGCTTAGGAGCCTCATCACAAATTGCCTCTATAAATTGATAGTTCCTTCCACAATTTTTGTAATTTGGGTACATGGCGCTCTCAACACCGCCCCTTTGAAAAAACTGACTTAGCAGGCGATAGACCTGTGTTACATATACACCCGTTGCCTGACTAATCTTGTTGATATGCTCAGCCCCTCTATCGGTGTAAAGGTACTCAAATCTTGCATCCCTATTTTCAACAAGTGGTGCTATAACGCTGTAATTCTCTAGTGCTTTTTCCTCTCGCTTCATAACGAAAAGCTCTTGCCTCATCGGCGACAAGCTTTGCGGCACATAAACTCCAGCATCAAACTCAAATCGATCTAGCTGGCACTTTTTCCCATTGAGGATTTCTTGAAGCTCCTCGAACCTTATAACTTGGGGTTTACTAACAACCCTAACGGTCTTGAGGGGCTTACACTTCTTTCGCTTCCCTTGCGGAGTATTCAAATCAAAATACGCCACCTGACCAGTCGCGTGATGAACGTCCACAATATGTATGTAAAAGGAGAATCTCTCTGTAAAAATGATGCTGTTAACTGAAAACATGATTTATCTCCCCCCCTTAAAAACAATGGGCCTTAAAGGGTTAATCCGTTGTTCCAAGTCAACGGGGAGCTTGTGGCTCCATAAGCACCATTGAAATAAACAGAACGCATCGCTATAGCTGATATGAAGGTTTTCATTAGTGCGGGCAATGTTCGCTTCTAGGATGCTCAGAGGGTCGCGTTGCCAATTGTTCAAAAATGAATAGAGAAAAGCCTCTTCGTGCTGAATGAACTCATGAGTAAAAAATGCTGGCTTACGCGCCCACTTCAAATGTCTCGCGCAAGCTTTGCTGATATCGAGGTCAGTAATTAACTCAAATTTCACGCCTATCTCGGCGTAATAGCGGTATTCGAGCTCTATCTTCTGAAAGGTTCGAGTAACTGAAACAGGGTGCTTCGTTTCAATTGAGAGTGAATCAATGGGTTTATAGGAACGGGCTACTTTAGTGATTTCGCCTGTTTTCAGATTGATATCCTCGCAAAGAAAATCTGTGCTTAAGATATACGCCTCACCATCCTCATCAACCGGGTACTTGATGCCCATATCATGGGCAATTCGGATAGCGCGCTCGACATCCCAGAGCGGACATTGCTCATAGTAGATTTTTGTCTGTGGAAGGGATTCCCGATAAATACCTTCTCTGTACTCACCATCAGAGAGCAAATGATGTTCTCGCCCCGACTTCACTCCCTTGAGAATATGACGCCGATTTCCTTTGGGAGAACTCCAAACTGTAACGATGGGGTTATAAATACCTTTAGCGAGTTGATCCAACCAACCCATTATTATTTTTGTGGCCCTGTTTAATTTTATTCTCATTGAAGCATCACCAATCATCATTAATATGAAAACAATGGAGACGCACCAACAATTATACAAGGCCTTAAAACAAGAAAATCTTGTTACTTATCAATAAGATATAATAAAACATATATTAAATAGTTCGCCTCTTAAAGAGACTAGTAATTGCTTACAATTCAGTTAGTTGATGAAAATTTCTCGCTTCATCAGGAAAAGCTCACTATTTAAAATTATGATTTAAAATCAATTGGTTGCATTAATATCGGGCAAAAATAAGAAATAGGCGTTTTTTTTACCAAAAACACACAAAACGGCCTTCTTTGATAAATCACATAGCAAAAGCCGTCTGTGTATAGCCCCCCATTACACCGGTTCAATCACTCCATCGTAACGCCGGCTCAGATTACTCAGCAAACAACCTAACAAACCACCCCCAAGAATCATGAGTAAGGGATTGTCCTGTTTTGTCGCCCTGCTTATTAAAGCGCCAATTAGCACCCCAAACACCGTTGCCTGTATCTGCGGGCTATATTTCCGCCCGTTAATGAGCAAGTTAGCTATGTGCTCACAGTTATTACCAAGCAACTGGTAACTACTGCCCTCATTCATTATCGACTGTAGGCGCTCAACTAGCATTTCCCGATTATTCATATCAGTAGCTATAACTTTCACCTGTTTGCCTTCGGCATATTCAGCATAACTAACAATCTCAATCCCAGCAGAGGGTGAATTGTGAAACACCTGATTGTTACCTATGTAAACAGCGGTATGTTGGGCAAAGGCCTTACTTCGATATAGCAAATAACCTGGTTTAAGTTTAGTATTCATATTTGTATTCCCTATTTATTTACGTTTAAAGCATATACGTTAAACGTAATATTATTCAATGTCAAAGAAGAAATACACTTCGTTAATATTGAATGCTTTTATCCAAGGTGAGCTATGAGCACAGAACAAACATCATATTCCGCAGTTTTGGGGGTCGTTTTGGCTAGTCTGCGTAAAGCGCAGCTTATCGAGCAGGGAGATATGGCGGCCCGCATGGGGCTATCCCAAGCTAGCTACAGTCGATTAGAGAGTGGAAAGTCAGCCTTTTCAATCGACCAAATGTATCAGGCGGCCGCAGCGCTAGGCGTTAATGGTGAAGAGATTTCAAGCAATTTAAACAATACAGTTGCCAACCTCAGGGTAAATGGCGTCGAAGTAGTATCGCAAGTGAGAGGTAACACCACTCAAGCAAAACAAGAGCCGAGCGGTGTAGGAACCTTTGTGGTAGGTGCCGCGCTAGGGGCTCTCCTCATAGGAATCTTGAGCAAAAAATAGAGGAGAGGCAACCTCAGGAAGTCTTAAATACTAACTTCGATACTTTCGTCCTCTACAAAAACCCCAAGGGAGTTTTCAGAAACAATCAACATCAAAACAGGCATTCCATCTACCGACATAGCCTCCTTCAGAAATCTCATTTGCTCTCTATCTTGAGTACTCGGACGCGCAGATATCCCGAGCGGATGTGAATGCCACTCACCAACGTAATTAACCACATTAGCAGTCCTACGCTGAGATTCTTGCAGTACTTCAAGCAACCCTTCTGTTCCACGAGAATAAGATGCTGTCGTAGAAACGCTATCAGTTGGTGGACCAACTTCAACAACAAGCGAGATTGTTTTCAACTTTTGATCGATAACCCCTAATAAGACCCCTCCAGTTTCATTTGGCAGGCTTCGAAACCTCAAGTTCTGAAGCCGAGATAAGAACTCCTCATCCCATTCTACAATCCAGCCTGCAACGGACGCTCTTCGAGAGAGTGAAGGCTCAATTTCAACGGCATCAATTGCGCCAGAGTTATCATCCATATTCCAAACACAAATTCTTGCGCTTGGGTTTCCGAGACTCAACCTTAGCTGGCGAGCCAAAATCGCTCCGTGCATTTGAATCAACTCAATAGAAATTGCTGCCGAGACATCCCTACACCCACCGCCGACCCACAGACCTGTCGAATAGCCCTCGAGGTGCGCGCCCCCAAGAACGTCATTCACTAGCAAAGCACGATAATATTGGCTCTCAAGTGCCGAGCAACGCAAAGCGCGTGTAGCACTCTCCAACAACATAACAGAAGCTTTTCCAGACGGTGTCAAAAATAAACTGGCAACTCTCGGGACATCATTACGCACCCCGAGGTCTCTTGGGACATCCAGCATGGTGGTCGCATCAACTAAAATGTCTTTACCAATAAAAACATCATGAACACTAGGGTTATCATCGTTAACACCATGAACCAAAGCCTTCGACGTGCAGGAAGTCTCGCTCGGGTACAATTCATCACACAAAAATTTGACGGCTTCAGCCTTTGAATAACCAATAGCGTTATCTGAGCATATGTGGCGTGTGATGTTATGAGGTTCGATGATATCTTTATCTATGTAATCCCAATCTCCCCAACCCTCTCTAGCCCATATATTAGCCAAGGAACTGCCAAGCGCTCCAACTCCAGCCAACACACCTTTTATATCGGCATTGTTTATTCCAACCCCCGACAATTCCAGCGCTTTGCTCTTGTCCAAAGCGATACGTACATCCACGGGATCAACAGTTAGAGATCGCCAAAAACTGTCCTGCTGTTGATTACCAATTGATATATCTTGGTACCATACATTTTCTTGCCCAGGAGCCTTAAATAAAGCTCCACAACGCTCCCCAAGCACCCCTAATGATGCAGATACAACAAACCCATGAACATCAAATTCTTCCACCCCCTCATTTCTAGTACGAGGGATATAAACGATGATTAATGTGGATGGTTTCTCCTTATCGTCTAGCCCAGATATCCCACCTGCAGGGACAATCGCTTTTAACTCCTTAATCAGAGGGTCAATCAAAGAGCTTCCTCTGGAGGCAAGCAAGTCATGCAAGCTCCCCAGCGAACGAGGGAAAACTTCAACAGGCCCATTGCCTAAAGAGGGCACCGTTAGAAGCACAGACGAACAATTCACTACTCCTTGATGCAGCCCTTTACTCTGATCAACAAAATGGGCTCGTAACACTGCACTTGACGTTCCATCACCTGAAACCATCGAGAGGTGCAGTTGCTTCGAGGCGTCATGCGCCATCTTCTCATGGTCAGATGGCAGAACAACCTTCCACCGTGAAGAAAAAAATAATTGTTCGATAGGCTGATCAGCGTGGTGTAAGCGACCTTCTGCGGCCTCCCTCAACCACCAAAGAATCCGCACCAAAAACCGTTCGGCGGTCCAAGTACGTTCTACCGCGCACCATTGCTCAGCATATAAGCACAGTGACCGTGGCTCACCTGCTAACACATGGTTCTGATGCATAGTGCTCGGAAAGTCCAACCTCAGCGCTCTAACTTCCCATGGGAACTTGCTACTAGGTCGATAAGTTAAAGCTAACCTTTCTTTTCTGCGTATTCCCACCTCATTGCGCGGCCCAAAAGAACCATCGCAGGCGTCAACAATAATTATTTGCGAAAAAGGCTTGGCAATAGTCCGCACCTCAACCAGCTCAAAACTTGGAGCTAGATTACAAGCATCTAGGACTTGTTTAACCTGCTCCTGCAGAACGTTTTCTTGATAGTCAGATAGAATGTCACCCCAGGGTATATATTCAACTGGCACTAACCTGCCCTCGGAGGGCGACAAGAAACCACACTTGCAGCAGCTGTAACAGAAGCTAACGCTTTCTTAATGCCTGATGCAGTCACTTCAAATTCAAGCGGCTCAGAATTCACCTTCGATGAATGGTCTGCCGTGCAGTAAAACGTACCATCCACACTATCTAAAATATCCAAATACTCACGCTTAGCGCGAATACAAGGAGGGTCGACATCGTCATCCAAAACCGCTTTACTACTGGCCACTATAAACGCACCGTACTCAGCCTGACCAAGCGCGGAACGTGCATCATCAGAAACACACACCTCATCACCTTTTTCAGACCAGCTATCGTATGACAATGAATGCCATGAACAATGGTGTGGCGCTTGTAACAAATCATATTTCAATTCAGACGGCTGATATTCACTCCAAACCCTCTCCCATATCTCAACTTCGGCATCACCACCCACCAGCAACTTACTACCGGTCGTAGAGTGAGCTGAAGCTGCAATTTCCAAGTTTAAAATCACACTGGAGTTATTTTTTGATAAAACTTCTTCGGCCTCATCATCCTGCTTTGAGATAGGAGCAAGTAGGTGAGCAGAAAAGTAAGAAACAGCACTGCCGTTAATGCCACTAAAGCGATCACCGGCACTGGTTAAAATTGGACCCAGATCATCAGTTTTTCCGTTTTCATCTTCGCCCAAGATTCGTATTCGATCACCGCTAGCCACAACGAAGTTTTTCTCACGATTAACCTTCACCCTGCGGCGCGCCTCCTTATCAAAAGCCTTCGCATCTTCACACAGAGTATGGTTCTTTGAAGCTCGGCGAAACACCATCGGCGACGACATCATTTCTCGTATTACAATGCGCTTTTCATCCTGCACTTTTTTATCGTCAGGATAGTCGCCAAGGGACCCCAACCAAAAATGCTTAGCCAAACCAGTACAGTGATCTTTATCAGGATGGCTTAACAACAAACCATCCACATAAGGCCGGTTGTTGCTATCCGTGCTTAGCCGGCTGCGCAGATCCGCAGCCACATCTCTTGTATCGTCATTGGGATCATCAGCAGCCACTCTAATATTCATATCAATTAATAGAGATGTTGCGTCAGTGTCAGCAAGACGAATCAACGTCATATCACCATTATCTACTGGGAAAAAAGTAATTTTTGCAGTCATATATACCTCCTGATAAGTTAAATCGCCGCTGCTACAGCATTAACAACAAATCGATTTCCAGCATTCCTTGCAGCCATCATCGACAGCAACGTAAATACACCCAACACAACATAAACTTCTATCTTAAAGGCCCCAAATAGCTCCTCTGGCCCCCAAAAACTCCAACCTACTACAATCAAAAGAACCCCCAGCAAGCCAGAGAAAACATCTCGATATAGCAAAAAATTTCTATGCGCCTGAAGTACTTCTGGCGCATCTTTAACGGTCTTATAAATATTCCTGTACCAAAGGCCGTTTCTATCCGAAGCCGCCGTATCTGCTGAAAAAACCTCCGGCCAACGACTTTCTACCTCCACCGCATCCACCCTCGGATCCTTTCTGCACAACACGTGGCACCTGCTTCCAGGCATCTCATTAATAAACCTAGTAAAAACCAACTTGTGCTTTAAGTTATGACCAAGCAAATTGCTCAACATAATCAAAACTGCCGAAAGTACCGGACTCACAGTCCCAGCTATTACACCTCAATCCACCCCGGAAAGCCATCAAATCCCAACTGAAATCCCGCGCACACTAAAATTGCAAAAGTTAAAATATAGAAAACCGGCTGATTATTTTCCTTTTTTAAATCCGTAGTCATCTTTCTTCCTTAGGTTGTTTCATCGTCGTATTCGTAGTGATATGGCTCGGGGGTTATCGATGTCCACCCCTCCCGCTCTGGCGCATCATACTTATGTCGTATTCCAGTACCTCGCGTCGCGCTAACCGTTGCCCCTCTGTGCGCAAAAGCATTAAGCACAGACTTATGCGGGTGTTTTGGCTCACCTTCAGTAGCCGTAGAAGCTACAGCCGAAATATTGCGAGACTCCCCCTCCGCTAGCGGCTTACCAATAATACGATCCAGTACAGATGGGCCAACATTTCGACGACTTCCATGGTGAGGTATCTGGAAGAACTTCAGCTCCGCACCACTGGCGCAAGCATCTATCTCATCTGCCGCCTTATCGAGTGCTGTAATCCCTGCATCTCCGGTAAACACAAGCCGCCTACCATCAACAATTAACTGAGTAATGACGCTGGAGTTATTCTTCGCAGACGTGCCATCCTCGTCGTTAATTTTATCCTCCCCCCATGAAACAAAGATTTTTTTCGCCGCCGCCTTTACCGCGTCAAATAGCCCCTCGAACAATGAACTAGCCTCTTCCACTTTCTTTACTGACGGCATTCCATCAAATTGAGGGATCAGCTCTTCGTAGTACACTTTAGTCGGACCAATGACCTTAATGTTATCGAAATTTTTCCCTGTAAATGGCTCAGAGACAGCAACCCCTTTGTCTTGCGCTTTCACTACCAGAGTATGAGCCGCTTCCAAGCTATCTTTAAGGCGCTCACCGATACTGTTGTCAGTAATTCGCCCATCTTCAAATTCTCCTGCCAAGCCTTCGTTATGGTCCCAAGGCTGGTGAATCCACAACTCGCATACTTCAAGCTGCTCAATCACCTCTTCCAAGCCATTAATATGATCTTGATCTGGATGCGTTGAAATCACCAAGTCGACTTTTTCTGTTCCGTAATGGTCCTTGATGTGATCAACTAATTTTTGGCCATTGTCTTTGTAGCCACCATCAATAACAACGACAGTCTGCTCATCGCGCTCTCCATGCAAATTGCCATACCGCAGTGCAATCGCATCACCGCTGTTGGATTTTTCACCAACCCCTAAAATATCTACTTCATAACCCATAAAGCGACCTCCTTTTCTTGTTAAATAAAAACGCACCATTACGATGATGCAGTATTTGGTCAAATATACATTGACTCGCGAGTGAAAAACAAGCACTATTTGCGCATCTTTTCGATGATGCATATAAAAATGAAGATAAAACTAAACGATATCGCCAATATAAGCGCCGGCCACCCTTTCCGGGGAGCCGTGCCCGAGCAAGAGGACGGAGACTGTTACGCTGTCCAGGTAAGAGACATTGATATAGACGGCCAAATTAGCTGGAGCAATATTATTCGCACCCGCATTACCGGCCGCAAAACACCGGACTGGCTGCGCGAAGGGGATATTATTTTTGCCGCCCGAGGGACAAGAAACCTGGCGACATGTATACCTGCTTTAGACCGGCCAGTCGTATGTGCGCAGCATTTTTTTCGTATTACGCTCAATGCCTCAGATAGCATCTTGCCAGAGTTTATAGCCTGGCAACTCAATCAAGCACCGCTACAAAGGTACTTTCGCCAGTCCGCAGAGGGCAGTGCTCAAGTCAGCATCCGGCGAGCGGTACTAGAACAAACAACACTGACACTGCCTCCTCTAAAGCAACAAATCATGCTCACTAAATTTGCAGACAAGGCCCTGCAAGAGAAGCAGGTACTGACAAAATTGATCGATAATCGGCGTCAGCAAATCCATGCCATTGCCAACGACCTACTTAAATAGTTTTTCCAAGGACAACAACAATGCCGAACACACCTATTAGCCAAGACGATATCAATAAAGCTGTATGGTCCGCCTGTGACACTTTCCGAGGAACCGTCAGCGCCAGCGACTATAAAGAGTTCGTGTTGACCATGCTGTTTTTAAAGTACATATCCGACGTAAACAAGGATGATCGCGAAAAGCTGGAAGCACAATACGGCGACAATGCCGCACTGATTGATGCCATGATGTCCAAACAGCGCTTTATCTTGCCGGAAGGCAGCAGCTTCTGGGCGCTGTATGAAAACCGCCACGAGGCTGGCATAGGTGAGCGCATTGATACTGCACTACACGCCATTGAAGAAGCCAACGGCAAAAAACTGAAGCACCTTAACCATTCGGTGTTCCAAGACATCAGCTTTAACTCCAACAAGCTGGGCGAAGAAAAACAAAAAAATGAACTGCTACGCCACCTGTTGGAGGACTTTGCCAAACCTGCCCTAAACCTACGCCCCAGTCGCGTCGGCAATTTGGATGTGATTGGCAACGCGTATGAATACCTAATCAAGCACTTTGCAGCCGGTG
>Ga0105356_10001016_pt1 | contig 27524 bp, 19 predicted proteins | sample GOMGulsemesocosm_3_FD_83502 | JGI IMG/M metagenome (GOLD analysis project Ga0105356, IMG submission 83502) | Methane-oxidizing microbial communities from mesocosms in the Gulf of Mexico - GOM9D Gulf of Mexico | ecosystem: Environmental > Aquatic > Marine > Cold seeps | place: Gulf of Mexico... | reverse complement strand
TCTAGAAAACCATCTCCCTTTCGACAAATCTAAATATGACATTCGGTTCTTAGATGCAGAAACAACTGTGAATAAAATAGTTACAAGTCTAACTAAAAACATGAAAACTGCGGTAAATCATCACAATTTTTCATCTGCGACTCCTTCTAAGAATAATTCGATACTTTTTATAAATGATAAAATTGTATCATCAAACTCTAAAGATTATTGGACAGGTGGAGCACCCGTTCAAAAAGGAATAAAAAAAGAAATTAATTATTTTAAAGCCAATGATTCGACAAAAACAAAAAAAAATAATTATTTTAAAACAGAAGCATCGCAATCAAAGAAGAAAGTAAATTACTGGGGACAAACAAAAAAGAAAACTGACTCGTCTAAATCCAAAAATATTTGGATTATAAAGAACAACTAATTATGGGATTAAAAACAAAATTATTTGCAATACTTGCATTATTAACCATCGGTAGTAATGCTCAGAATTTGATACTAGCAAAAGCTTTTTACAAAAAAGCACAGCAAGAATACAGTAATAAAAATTATCTTAAGGTATTTAAACTTATCGAAAAGACAAAAGAAAATCTTGGAGGAGAGACAAATCCAGAAATCACTTATTTAGAAGCAAAATCGCATTACAACAATGATATAAATGTAGCAACTGCTAAAAAATTATTACTTCAATTTCTAGAAAAAGCAGACCCTAGTGATAGTAGGATTGATGAAATTTCTTCACTTATTGTCGACATAGAAACCAGTGATAAAATAGACAAACGTGGTAATTTTATAAATCTGACAAATAGAAATGGAATAAAAACGTCTTATTACAGTACCGGTGAAAGAGAATGGGTACAAAATTATGTAAAAGGGGTTAAAAATGGTACTATAGCAAGGTATAATAAAAATGGATTTTTGATTCAGTACGGTAACCAAAAAAATGGCTATGTACAAGGCTTTTACCAATGGATGAATGACGACGGTTCTTTAAGGCAAACAAATTACTACGACAGCCGTGGTAAAAAAACAGGAACTGAAAAAAGATATACGTATGCCAAATCTGTAAAAAAATCAAGAGAAAATAAAATTTTGCAATATGTGTACACCTATACATCTAATAAAAAAAATGGCGTCTATAAGTATTATTACAAAAACAAACTACGCACATTGGGTAATTACAAAAACGATAAATTTGAAGGAAAATTCACAACTTATCATCCCGGAACTGATAAAATTAGTAGCACCTACACTTACAACTGTACCCCTTGTTACGACAGTAAAAAAAACAGTTATTATGAGGGTGCGTACACCCAATATTACGAAAACGGAAATTTAAAAGCTGAAAAAAACTACTCGAAAGGCAAGTTGTATGGCAAACAAAAATATTATTACGACAATGGTAATCTGAAACTTTGGGAGCACCTAAATACTGCAGGAAATTTGTATGGAGAAAGAGCTTATTATTACAAATCAAATGGCAAGCGTGGTCAAAATATTTCTTATGAAGATGGAAAGGCGATAAAACTCATAGAACAGGTGGACGTAAATGGAAAAAGACTAAAAATAAGCAAATTAAAAAAAGGAAAAGGGTATATAAAAAGAATCAATGATGAAGGGGTGCTTATTTACGAAGCAACTTATATTGATGGTTATTTAGATGGACAAGAAAAAACATATAATGATGAAAGAATACTTATTCAAAAAGCAATTTATGCTGGTGGTTCTTTAAATGGAAAAGAATATATATATTACGATAACGGCAATATAAACCACATCACTACTTACGAAAAGGGAATACGAATTGGGATAAAGAAGTATTACAACAAATTTGATGGAAGTATAGAAAGCACTTACGATTATTCTAAAAAAACCTATTTTACCAATAGATTGAGTAAACAAACAAAAGAATTAAACAAACTTTTAACAGACAACAAAAGTATTGATGTAATCCTAAATTATTGCAAAAGAAAAAACCCAATTGGCAGAGATTATTATTTATCAGAAGCTGCTCTAAATACTTTCGGGTACAAATTGATAAAAAGTGATAAAAACGAAGATGCCTTGAAAATTTTCAAACTCAATATCGGTTTTTACCCAAAATCATCAAACACCTATGATAGCTATGGAGAATGTTTGGCTAAACTAGGAAGAAACAAGGAAGCAATAGAGGCCTATCAGAAAGCTTTAAAATTGGATCCTAATAAAGAAAGTGCCCGAAAAATGTTGGCACGTTTGCTAAACTAATTTTCTCAAATTATCTCGTTTTATAGCTAACTAAATACAAAGAAGGAAAAACTTTTTAAAACCGAAATATTGAATACTTTTACACTTAAAAAAATTGTAGTATGAAAGTAGAAATTTTAGAAACCCGAGAAATAGACCTTACCGAAATAATTGAATTGTACACTGCTAATAAATGGAGTGCTGCAAATAAGCCAAGCCAATTATACAAAGGCTTGCTAAATTCTCATTCCTTAGTATCTGCTTGGCACAATGAAAAACTTGTAGGTATTGGAAATGCTATCTCTGATGGCCACCTGGTCGTTTATTATCCTCACTTACTTGTCCACCCTGATTATCAAGGAAAAGGAATTGGGCAGCTGATTGTAGAAAAAATGTCTGAAAAATACAAGGATTTTCATATGCAAATGCTCACTGCTGATGGAAAAGCTATTGACTTTTACAAAAAAGTAGGGTTTGAAAAAGCAGGTGATACAGAACCTATGTGGATTTATGGTGGGAATGAACATTGAAATAATTAATTTCATTTATTAAATGTCAGGTCGAGCCTTTCGACTACGCTAAAAATAAACTAAAGTCGAGGCCTTATTTTTGTTGATAATTTCAAAATTCATAACCTCTCGACTCCGCTCGAGGAGACATTCTAAGGCTTGGTCATAATTTGAGGTTTTACTGTTTACTTAGAAAAAAAATAGTTTTTAGCATGTATTAAGCAGAGTCTTATTCACAAAAAGAGAACCATATACTTACATCTCTGATTTCATAAGCTTCATCCCTATTGCACATTCCAAACACCTTTGTTTAGAACAATATTCATTTTTCAATTGCAACAAAGCTTGTGATTCTAGTCCATTCGTAGCCTTTACATTCAAATTATCAAAAGCTTTTAAAATCCCGTTTTTCTCTGGGGTCATGCTTTCCAACAAGGCTTCCAAATCTTCAAAAATATATTTATTCTGCTGCTTGTAATAAGCATATTTCAAAGGTATAATGGTATTTATCAATAACAAATCTACAAATGCATTGGAACTTTTTTTCACACGTGGTTTTACTTGCTTTTCAAAAACATAATGTGTTTCCCAATATGCCGATGTTCTGGTAGAAAATAATTCGTAAAACTGTTCTCTAGTAGTCGCCGCTATTATTTTAGAAAATAAATTTTGCTGTTTTTCATACAAACTTGCCAATTGAGAAATTCGAATGGTAGGAAAATTTGCAGGGCGCAATCTAAAGAATAAAAATTGTCCTTTGTACAAAGGAGTTAGTTTGAATTTCCGCTTCAAGTACTGGTATTCATTTCTCATTTCCAAAAAATATATATCCTCAAATTTCTCTTCCAAAAACCCAGCTTGTCCCAATAACAAATATTCCATAGCTCCCTTCTGATTGCAGACTTTTCTCAATACCGAAAAATCAAAAGATTTGGCCAAGTTTAAAAAAGCATCTCCGTTCAATTTCATTCCAAAATTCTTTGCTAACAATTGAAATAAAACAGCTTCCCAATCGTTAGAGGTTTCTTTCAATAGTTGAAAAATCTGCTGTGATTTCATTTCCAAACGTTCAAAATACAAACGTGTTAGCCATGCCTTCATACTAAATGCATCTACAGTAGCAATGTCTTTTTCACACAAAATCCATTTCCTTCCACCTGAAAATAAATTCTTATAGGATTTTAATGCTTTTGAATCAATGCGGTTTTTCAGTTCTAAAGTAGAAATTTCATTTCCATTTTCTCTAAAAACAGGAACATCATATTCCCAAACAACATGTAAAATAACAGCATCGTAATTCGAATCTTTTTCATGTTTGTGAGCATACCAATCTGATGATTTCACATGCAATTCTACATTTCCTGCCCAAAGCTGTTTGTCGATCCTCAGTTTCGCATTGAAAAAATCTGGACCACTTTCTAAATTATGAATTCCAAAATTCTGAATAGAAATATATTCTTCAGATACTGTAACTAAATTTTGTGTTTGAAATAATTTGTATTTCCATACATAGTGTAAAAAATCTTCTTTTACCTGAATATCTGACAAGTCAAGAAATTCCTTAGCGAATTTTTGTTTGTTCATTTTCATAGCCTATTTTTTATTTACAAGTTAGTAAAATAATTTTAGTTAAAAACACACTCCCAAAAGCAACCTTATTCCCTACTTAAGTTTGCAATATTTCCTGTACTTTTACCCCATCTAAAAAAAACAGAAATGAATATTCTAGAAAGTTTAAAATGGCGTTATGCCACTAAAAAATTTGACAATACAACAGTACTTTCAACAGAACAAATAAATACACTTAAAGAAGCCTTTAACCTCACTGCCACTTCATTTGGTTTGCAGCCTATCAAAATGGTTGTTTTAAAAAACCGCGAAATACGGGAACAACTAGTAGCTCATGCTTTTGGACAAAGACAAATTCTAGATGCATCTCATTTATTAATTATTTGTATCCAAAAAGAATGCACGACTACAGATGTAGAAAATTATTTTAAACTTCTTAAAAAAGTTCGGAATACACCTGATGAAGTTGTTGCTTCCTTTAAAAAAGATGTCCTCGGGCTTTTTGAAAACTCTCCCATAGAGAACATACAACAAGCGTCTAAGTTTCAAGCATATTTAGCGCTAGGTAATTTATTGACAGTCTGTGCTTCTTTAAAAATTGACAGCTGTCCAATGGAAGGCTTCAATCCTAGTAAATTTGATGAAATTTTAGATTTAGAAGCTAAAAACTTGCATTCATTATTGCTCTTACCTGTAGGAAAAAGAGCTGATGATGATTATATGGCTTCCTTAAAAAAAGTCAGAAAACCGCTTGAAGAAACCATTATAGAAATTGAATAATAATTAGTACATACGATGAATACAACTATAAGAAATACAGAACCTAAAGTACTTTGGAATAATTTTTCAGACATCAATGCAATACCAAGACCTTCAAAAAAAGAGGAACGTATTGTGGCCTTTATGGTTGCCTTTGGAAAAAAATTAGGATTGGAAACTATCGTTGACGATATCCAAAATGTGATTATCAAAAAACCTGCTTCCAAAGGAATGGAAAACAGAAAAACAGTGGTTTTACAATCTCATTTAGATATGGTACATCAAAAGAACAATGATACCGTATTCGATTTTGAAACCGAAGGAATTCAAATGGAAATCAAAGAAGATTGGATTCATGCCAAAGGAACTACTTTAGGAGCAGACAATGGAATTGGTGTTGCTGCAATTATGAGTGTTTTAGAAGCTACAGATATTGCACATCCAGCTATTGAAGCTTTGTTTACTATTGATGAAGAAACTGGAATGACTGGTGCAATGGAATTGAAACCGGGTTATTTATCTGGTGATATCTTATTAAATCTTGACACTGAAGATGACGATGAAATATCTATTGGATGTGCAGGAGGAATTGACATCACCGCTTCTTTAGAATATGATGAAATTTCTACTCCTGAAAATACTTCGGCATATACAATTACTGTAAATGGTTTGCAAGGTGGACATTCAGGAATGGACATTCATAAAGGTTTTGGAAATGCCAATAAAATTATCAATCGTATCTTATTTGATGGTTTTGATAATTTTGAAATGCAAATTGCTGAGGTAAAAGGTGGCAACCTTAGAAATGCAATTCCTAGAGAAAGTTATGCTATAGTCGTTGTCAAAGACAAATTCAAAGCTGCCTTTGAACATGAATTTGATTTTATTTCTGCAACTATTAAAAAGGAACTAAAAGTGCAAGAAATAGATTTAAATATCTCACTTGAAAATACTTCCCTTCCTTCTAAAGTAATGAATCCTGAAGCCCAAGAAAAGCTAGTAAAAAGTATTTACGCCGCTCATAATGGTGTTTATACTATGGTTGCAAGCATTCCTAATTTGGTAGAAACATCTAACAATATTGCGCGTATCGTTGTTAAAGACGGAAATGTAGAAATTGCTTGTTTGACCCGTTCTTTTTCTGAGTCAGGAAAAATGGATTTGGCAAACTCTTTGAGAAGTGTTTTTGAATTGGCCAATTTCTCTGTAAAAACTTCTGGAGATTACCCTGGATGGGAACCTGATACTACAACCGAAATTTTGACTGTGTTAAAAACACTTTATATAGAGCTTTTTAAAGAAGAACCAAACGTGATGGCTTGTCATGCTGGATTGGAATGTGGGATTTTAGGAACACATTATCCTGCTATGGAAATGATTTCTTTTGGTCCAACCATCAGAGGAGCCCACTCTCCTGATGAAAGAGTGAACATCTCCTCTACTCAAAAATTCTGGAAATATTTTCAAGAAATATTGAAAAATATTCCTGTAAAAGCTTAAGACACCTATTTATTTGGGATACTTGCTATGAGTATCCCAAATATACAGTATCAATTATTTTTAGAATGAAACTCAAAGTAAAAAATAGCACTGCTTTGTGATTGCTTCTTTTCATCTAAAAAAAAAAAATTGACTCAGTTCTTTATTGGCAAACGTATGTTTACTTTGGCCAGCTAATTTAAGTCTTTATATAGCTCTGATTAGACTAGTCCATCATTATTTTAAATTGTGTTTTTTTTACTTTGACAAATAGAATTAATTTGTTTTTTTTATTAAAACTACCCTGTATATGAATCGACCTTTAGAGCCATAAATTTTTAGGGCCCTATTTTTTAGTTAAATATCCATTGTCCAATATACTTTTAATCATCATCCATTCCTTCGAACTTCTATCTTTATAAAAAGAAAGCCAATTTAATTTTTGTTTTTCAGTTGAAATATTCTTTACTGTTCCATTTATTTCTTGGGATTCGATATGCCACTTTTTTGATGAAATAATATCTTTTCATTCGTGTTTACAAAATTATTCACTTATTGAAAGGCTTACATATATAACAATATGAGTTTTGTAGTTTTAACCATCATTCGTTTGTTTTTATTGATGTTAAATTTATCTTGACAAAAGTCCTTAAGTCACTTGAAAATTTACTACTATCCTTTTTAATTTTTATGTTTGATTCACAAATACAAAAATTTATATTTTTTTTTACATACTTTTTTATTAACGTATCATCACTATCAAAAAGAGAAAAATCATAACGAGTATTTTTAATGGTTTTCAAATTAGTTAAATAATTATTTCCCCAAATTGACTTCATTAATTTGATGTTATTAAAATCGATATAAATGTATTCGAAGGCATGAGTTGTTATATTATCAAACAAAGTAATGCTATATTTTTGATATTTAGATTTTTTTCTTTTTTCATAATTTAATTTAGCAGGTATATTAAAGTAATTATAACAATCTAAATCTTTAATTTTTTTTCTTTTTTTGTTAGTTTTTGAAGAGTAGATAATTGGTGTTTTAGAATCTTTTAAATTCTTGTAATTAATAATTTTGCCTACTGATTTTGCTAATTCTCCATATGAAAAATCTTTTGTTTTTTTTTCTTTGTTCTTTGCTTTTTGTTCTTTTCTTTGCTTAATTATTTTTTTTAATTGCTCCTTGAATACAGCATTATTTTTAGCAAAAGATTTAGATTGTTGATTTTCTAATATTTCCAAAGTTGATGCATAATGAGCATTACTTAAATCTAACGTGATAGTTCTATCTATATTCTCATACATGTCTGATGGATTATAAATACTTATTGTAAAATGCACAGGCTCTCCATCTAGGTTATCCCATTGTGTAGGGGTTATTTTACCCAGGACATTTACTTTGTAATTGAAATTATCAATTGGAGTCTTCATAACAAAATCATTTTCATATTTAACATATCTAGTTTTGGAAGGTTTAAAATCAACTATTGAAAATTTATTATTCTTATAAACAGCAACAGCTATTGCTATTGTCATACTACCTTCATTTCCGTCAAATATAAGACCACTAGAATATGGTTTTATTATATACCATCCTTCAACAATTATATCATCATATATGAGACCTTTAACATAAGTAAGTTTTGCAATGTAAACCTCTTTAGAGCTATTATTTTTTGCCTTTATTTTGAATTCATTATTCATGTATAATTTTTGTGCATAAGTATAATGTGGAAAAATAAATAAAATAGCTAATACTATTATCGTAATGTAATTTTGTTTTCTTTCTTTTTCAAATGTTTTCATTTCATCTTGGATAACATTAATTTAACTACTGATAATCAGTTAATTATATTTTCAATTTTTCAACCTCTTTCTTCCTCGTTAACTCGAGGAATTGGTCAGATTCTGATGTGGAGAATGTTTGCCAACTTCTTATATAATAACCTATATTCCTTTTATCTGGGTGTCATTTCTCGATAACAGAAACTTTTATTTCACTTTATCTTAAAAAAACTAGCGTTTTGATTTATGAATGATTCGCTATTATTTTTACAAAGCACTCTCCGCTATTATTCCACGAATCCAATCATTTGGAATCATATCTATACTTAAATTGATTCGTTCTGTAGTCCCTGAATTAATTACCTTATGAGGATCTGTAAGTTTTAAATACCAACACTCTCCTACTTTCATAGGAACTTCCTCTCCGTTTAAATAAAACGCAACCTTGTCATTATTACAAATTGGAACCGTAAGTCGAATCATAGATTTATGTTCTTCCAGTCCCAAGGTAGCATCTACATGCTCTTTTATTTCTGATCCTGGACTCAAGCGCAGCAACCGAACCAAGTTTACAGTCGTATGTTTTCTAAAAGTATCGATAACACTTTTAAAATAAGGCGAATTTTTCAGTTCTTTTGTATCCAACCAATCCGTCCATGAACCGTCTGCAAAATCACTCGCAGGTGGAGGAAAAGGCAATGAAGTATCGACCATGTGTGCCGGTGCTCTTAAAGAAATAACATTGTAATACACAAAGTCTCGAAAATTCATGGCTTCAATTTCTTCTTTCATTTTAGAAACATCAAAAGAAAAAGGTAGCTTTACGCGGTCTTTCTTTTCAGTCTTTTGTGTTGCAATTTTTGTCATTAGATTTATTTTTAAGACCAATTCAAATAGATTATTTTAATTGGTGTAATTCGTAACTATTCTTCTTTATTAACTTTTTTATTTTTCTGCCTAAATATAATAAATTCATAGAAACTCCTTTTACTTTTTTATCAATTTTTCTATTATTGATAACAGCAGATTCAGCCTAAAAAGTTAAAGGAAAGGATAATCAGTATAACCTCTTTCAGTCCCACCTCCAAACAAAGTATGATTGTTACTAATTTCGTTCAATTTCGAATGCAACTTCACTCGCTTTGGATAATCTGGATTTGTTAGGAAGTTTCTTCCAAAACCTACCAAATCTACCAATCCATTTTTCAATAAATCTTCAGCTTTTTCAGGTGTTTTATTACCTGTTGCAATAATTGTATTGCTAAATATTTTCCTTATTGAAACTCTAAATTCATTTGAAATATCAGGTGTATCTGCCCAATCCGCTTCACATAAATGTATATATGCGATACCGATTTTTTCTAGTTCTTTGGATGCAATCATTATAGTCTCCAACATTTCCGGATCAGACATATCTTTAAAACTGATAAAAGGCGAGAGTCGAACTCCTGTCTTTTCAGTACCAATTTCATTTGCTACCGCTTCGGTTATTTCTTTAAGAATACGAACTCTATTCTCTTTGCTCCCTCCATATGCATCAGTTCTTACATTGCTATTACTTCTCAAAAACTGATCTATTAAATACCCATTGGCTCCATGAATTTCTACACCGTCAAACCCTGCTTTCATTGCATTTTTTGCTGCATTTTTAAACTCCTTTATGACTTCAACAATATCAAGTTTTGTCATTTCTCTTGGCTCTTCTACTGGAACAAACGTGGCATCTCCATTCGGAGCTCCATCAAAAATATAGACATTTGTTTCTTTTGCTGTTCTGGAAGATGGTCCTATTGGTTGCAGACCATTAACTTTTGAAGAGCTTACTCTTCCAACATGCCACAATTGAAGAAATATCTTACTTCCCTTTTTGTGCACCTCCTCAGTTACCAATTTCCATCCATTTACCTGTTCTTCTGTATAAATCCCTGGAGTCTTGGCATAGCCCATACCTTGTAATGAAACCTGAGTCGCCTCAGTTATAATAATTCCTGCAGAGGCTCTTTGTCCATAGTATTCCGCCATCAAACGGTTTGGAATATCTCCAGGTTGAGAAGCTCTTGATCGTGTCATTGGTGCCATCAAAAAACGATTCTCCAATTGTATGCCGTCCATACTGTAATTTTTATACAATTCTAAATAATTCATTTTATTCAATTTTTAATAATAATGTCAAAATTACCTCAATGCACTTTTATTTTATTGGTATATTCTCATTGAAATATTGTATTTATCTATTGTACCAAAAACTATTGTATTGAATTATTTTATAGAAGTCAATAGATAATACCAATCTGAAATAACAAAACAGTAAATACAAAGATAGAATACATACTAATATGTCTATAGAGGTCAGTTGATATCTACACATAAAGAACAGACTATAAAACACTTCATATCAAATAAATAACACACAGAAACATGTCTGTCCGAGCGGAGTCGAGAACTATATCACATGCAAATAGGTCTCGACTTTAGTTTATCTTGAGCGTAGTCGAAAGGCTCGACCTGACATAAACAAAGAGAAACCTTAAATTCATAATATGAAACTATCTACTGACCTCTATATGTCTATTCAAGCGGATTCGAAAACTACATCCCATAAAAATAGATCTCAACTTGACACTAAACAAAGAGAATTACTGAATTTAGAATAGATTGCCTATTCAATTTTCATCAATCTTTGGCCTTGACATTCCAAACAAACGTTGCACAAATCACAGATAATATAGCTGCTCCTAACCAAAAAAGTTTTACTGTTGAAAAATCATAGCTATCCTCACCATTTAAAATTGTATGATTGTTGCCGATCAGATACCCACTTACGGCATCTTGTATACCTGCCCCTATATAACTGGCAATACCTATCAATCCCAATGCGGCTCCTGAAGCTTTTTTTGAAGCAATATCTACAGCCATCAAACCACCTACAAAAGTAATTAGAATCCCTATTGCAAAACCAAATAGCACCATACTAAAAGTATCCATCCAAGGAGAGCCATCAGGATAAAATAGAAAAATTGAAATCGCTGTAACATTCAATATACCTGCTATCAATACGGGTATATTTCTACTCCCCATAAAAAATTTATCGGAAATAAACCCAGATATAATAGTACCAATAATACCACTTATTGCACTCACAGATACAATGGAACTTGCTTCCAAAGTAGTATATCCTTTCTGTGCTTCTAAATAATAAATCCCCCAACTTTCAATCCCATACCGACTGACATACATCAATGCACTTGCCAAAGCCAATATCCATATATATGGATTTTTTAACACTTCTTTTTGTAAAGAACTTACCGATTTTCCTTCTACTGATATTGCTGAATGATCCTCCTTGTAATCAGCTATAGAAGGCAATCCTTTACTTTCTGGTGAATCGTGTAAAAACAAAGCAATCATAAGTGCTCCGCCCAAACCAATCAATCCTGCTCCCCAAAACCCCCATTCCCAACCGGAAACACTTACTATAAAAGCAACTGCTATAAAAGTAATGGCTTTACCTAACCCATGACTCGCACTCCAAATACCATAATAAGTACCTCTTTCTTTATTGCTAAACCAACGGGACAAAGATACTACACTTGGTGCGGCTCCCATGGATTGAAACCAACCACTCAATCCCCATAAAGTTATAAAGGCAACAAATGAAGTTGTAAAACCTAAGATCAAATTAATCAAGGCTGTCAATAACAATCCTGTGGTCATAAAACGACGAATATTGGAACGATCTGCTAAAAATCCATTGGTTAGCTTTCCTATAGCATAAGCAAAAAACAAAGCCGAACCTATCATACCTAATTCCGAATCGCTTAATATTCCGGAATCCACAATTGGTTTTTTAACAACACTTAGACTCAATCTACAAACGTAAAACAAACTGTAACCCATAGTCGCAGAAACAAACACAGACCACCTGTATTTATTGTATTTCTTTTTTATCTGTTCTGGATTATCGGTAACAATTTCTGCTGTTAAAGCGGTATAAAAATCTTTTACTTTTTTTATCATTATGTATCTTATTTGTCTCTTTTTACTTTTATACTGGACGTAGTCGGTAAAAAGATTAAATCATAACCAGTCGAAACAGTTTCTATTCAATTTATCTATGAAAACCTCTATTTCTAAGGTATGACAACAAGAGTATGTGTATAATTTAATATGTTACAAACTTAGGTTGGTATTACAATATACTAGGACAATACATTTAAAAAAATAAAAAACACTCTGGAAAATTCCAAAGTGTTTTTGTGTGTGTTTAAAAAATTAATATTAAACTATTTTAGTATCCTGTGTTTTGAGTCAAATTTGGGTTTTTCTCAATTTCACCTTGAGGAATAGGCATTAAATAATTCTTAGGTAAAAATACTTGTTTTGGTCTAAAATTAACCTCGTAAACCTCGTAAGACAAATTTCCTGCACCGTCGTCTCTAACTTTCATCCCATGAAAATACTTATCATGAAGCACCTCTTCTGCAATCTCCCATCTTATTAGATCAAAATAACGATGATTTTCAAAAGCCAATTCAACTCTTCTTTCATGTCGAATACGCTCTGTCATAACCTCTTTGGTCAATCCTCCAGGTAAATTTGGTAGACCTGCTCTGTTTCGTATTTTGTTAATTGCATCATATACAGAAGCATCAGGTCCAGTAGCTTGGTTTTGAGCCTCTGCATAATTTAATAAAATCTCAGCCAGCCTAAATTCTTTCCAACTTACTTTACTTTCTCCTGCATTGGGTCCAAATGGAAGAGATTCGTCTATGAACTTTTTTATATAATATCCTGTAATTGTATGCAAACCTGTTTTTAATGGTGCATCTTCCCCATCAGGAAATATTATATCCAAATTTTTTCCTTTCAGTAACGATCCATTGTAAGCAACCGTTGCATAAAATCTTTTGTCCCTGCCTACATAAGGATTATTTGCATCATATCCTGAATTGACATCTGTAATTGGTAAACCAGTTGCTGCCATTTCATACGTATCAACAAGCTCTTGCGTTGGATCTGTTTGTGAACCCCAAAAAGCTTTCAAACTAAAAGGCAAGTTCAACATATCAAAATTATGTCCCTTAAATGGAGGTGCATTTAAAATTTCAAAAATCACTTCAGGATCTTTACTATCAGATTGAAATAATTTATCCAAATCCGTATTTAACACAAAACCACTTGGACTATCTTCCAAAACTTTCTTTGCTGAAGCTGCCGACTTTGCATAGTTTTCAGCAAATAAATTGATACGACTACTTAATGACCAAACTGTTTCTCTGTTAATTCTTCCATGTTCGTTGGCACTTAAATCAGAAGCAAAAGGGATTGTATTTGCTATTTCATCAAGTTCAGTGTCAATAAAAGTGTAGATAGTAGCTCTAGGTGTTTGCGTTACTAACAAATCTTCATCTAATTTTTGAACTGTCTTGATAAGTGGCACAGCACCATAACGCCTTGTCAAATCAAAATACATCCAAGCTCGAATATAACGTGCTTCTGCAGTTATTCGATTTTTGTAATCTTCATTAAGAGACGAGGATACTAAGGACTCAATAATATTATTTGCTCTGCGAATCCCTTTGTAAAGATGCGACCAGTTTCCTAAAACATTTTTCGTAGGTTTTGTATTTCCTGCGGCAACTTGATCATTTGCATCTACCCATCCACTTTTTGCTCTTGACTCATCTGTAACAGAGCCCAAAACAAAACGAGAACCATACCCAGGTGAAACATCTCCATACCCTTGTGGTAAATAACTATAAACTTTGTATAAATAAGCTTCTGTAAGTGCTTTGTCTTCAAATACCGCACTACTTGCAATTATATCTAATGGTTCCCTTTCTAAAAAATCTTCACTACACCCTATAAATAAAAGTGTAATTATTACTAAAATTATATATCTTTTCATTCTTGTATATTTTTTAAAATTTAACACTTAGTCCTAATAAATAGCTTTTAGTCTGTGGGTAAAAAGATCCACGAATTCCAGAAGGTCCCTCAGGATCCCTGTTTTTTATTTTGCTAAAAGTCAATAAATTACTACCTGACACATAAAGTCTTAAGTTTGTTATTCCTAAATCTTTTACTGCTTGAATTTCTGGTAAAGAATAAGCCAATTCAATATTTTTCAATCTTAAATAAGAAGCATCTTTCAACCAAAAAGTGGATTTTCTATTTTGATTATTTGTAGTAGACCCTACAGACAATCTAGGATATTCAGCATTCGTATTGGTAGGTGACCAAGAATCAATCAATACTCTTTCTGAGTTCGTTTCCAATTCAAAAGGTTGCGCGATTACTTCTCTTTGAAAGCCTGTTGCTCCTTGAAAAAACACATTCAATTCAAAGCCTTTATATTCTACTGCAGTATTAAAACCATATATAAACTCAGGAGTTTCACTCTTTCCAATATGAGAAATATCAAAACCATCTACTTTTCCATCCTCATTAATATCCTTATATTTTATATCTCCTGGCTGCAAAGAATTGTTTGAATTCCCATCTTGTATGGCCCATCCATCTATTTCTGCTTGAGACTGAAACAATCCTATGGCTGTATATCCATATTGTTGTCCAAATGGTCTTCCTGTTCTTCTAATTCTATCTTCAACACCTATAGGTTCTCTAATGTCAATAATTTCACTTGTTGCATACGTTCCATTAAAACCAAAAGAATACTTAAATTCTCCCAACCTTTTGGTGTGTTTAATTACAAATTCCACTCCTTGATTGTCAACAACAGCAAAATTTTCATCTGGTAAATTGGATCCAAAAGTACCTGGAGTTGCTGCGGTATTCCCTCTCAAAATATCTTTCGTTCTTTTTCTAAAATAATCAACTTCACCTGTCAACATACCATTAAACAAACCATATTCAAATCCAATATTTGTTGTTGTCGCTGTTTCCCAAGTAATCAAAGGATTTGCTGGTCTAGGATCGAAAATCCCTGCTTGATAGCTTCCGCCTACGACATAACCGCTGTTAAACTGAAAACCAGATAAATACTGATACTGAGGAATTCTATCATTCCCTACCTGACCCCATGAAACTCTTAATTTCAAATTATTTACCAGCTCAGAATCCTTTAGAAAGTTTTCTTTTGATACAACCCATCCAGCAGATAAAGCTGGAAAAAGTCCCCACCGCTTATTAGAAGGAAAATTAAAAGATCCATCATATCTAGCGTTTACTTGAAACATGTATTTATCATCATAACTATAATTCAGACGGCCAACGTATCCACGACGTGCACTCACATTTGCAGATCCATTATTATTAATTTTATCTGGGCTTCCTGCGAATAATTGATTGATAGATGGAGAAATAAACCCATCTCTATAAGCACTAATATTATCGGTATTTGTTTCTGTTTGCTCAACAAGTGCCAATACTGATAATTTATGAAGTTGCCATTCTGTTAAATAATTCAAACGAAATTGCATGGTTTCCTGAGAATACTGAGTTCTTCTCTCAGTCAACTCAATATTCGTACGACTTGGAGAAGGTGGTGCTGTAGCACTTAAGTAATAATTATGTGGAATCAAAAAATTCTTATTTGCCCCAGCTGTATAATCGAATGAATATTTTCCAGAAGCAGACAATCCTTTTATTTTCTTAAAATCATACGTCAACTCAAAATTACTTTGAAAAATATTATTTACTCTTTTATCTGTACCCGAAAAATCAGAATCTCCAATTGGACTACCATTCAATCCATTCCAACCTAGAGCACCTTTTTCTATTTCATCAAAATATGCAGCATGTGTTGGTAAAGATTGATCTATTCTTTGCAATACACTTGTTGTTCCAACTGCCGATTGGTATCTTGTTTCCTTCCTCCCTGCCAAATCAACAGAAAACTTTAAGCTTTCAGTCAATTGAGTATCTATATTAGATCTGATATTATAGGTGTTAAAATTAGAAGATTTCAACAATCCATCTTGATTTAAATACCCGAAAGACAAAAAGTACTTGGTTTTTTCTGTACCTCCATTTACTGAAAAATTATGTTGTTCTGTAATGGCACTTCCACTTGTAGTCTCAGCCCACCAGTCAGTATTAGGAGCGGTTCCATTTTCGAATGCGGTAACTTCTTCTGGCGTATATTTAGGATTATCACCTGAATTGGCTCTTGCTATATTGATGTATTTGGCAAATTCTCCTGAATTCATATATTCTGGTCGCATTGTTGGTTTTTGCCAACTATAGCTCGTTGTATAATCAAAACTAGCCTGACCACTTACACCTCTTTTTGTTGTTATCAGTATTACCCCATTTGCAGCACGAGCTCCAAATACAGCTGTTGAAGCTGCATCTTTTAATACTGTTACTGTAGCAATTTCATTCGGATTTACTCTTGAAAACGAACGAACAATACCGTCTACCAAAATCAAAGGACTATTATTTCCAAATGTACTCTGCCCTCTAATCAAAAAAGTTGGATTATCAAATCCTGGTTGACCACTACGTTGCGTAGCAATAACCCCTGTTAGTTTTCCAGAAAGTGAATTTGCTAAATTTGACGTAGGAGCACGAGAAATTTCTTCTGATGAAATTGAAGAAACTGAACCAGTGACATCAATTTTACGTTGTTTTCCATACCCAACAATTACTATCTCTTCTAAAGAGGCAGCAGAAGGTTTCATTTTTACATGAACCACAGATTGACTGTTAATCGCTACTTCTTGAGACACAAAACCGACATATGAAACAACTAAAGTGGCAGTGTTTTCAATTATGTTTAAAGAAAAATTCCCATCAAAATCGGTTGTGGTTCCTGAAGTACTTCCTTTTACTACCACAGAAGCCCCCGGTAATGGCTGCCCTGTTTCATCAACCACAGTTCCCTTTATTGTTTTTTGTTCGACTTCTATAGAAGTTATTTTCGGCTCTATTCTCAATACAGGCTTGAGTATTATTTGTTTTCCTAAAAGCTCGTAAAACACCAAGTTGTCTAAAAACATTTTATTCAAAATAATTTTGACAGATTTTTTGTCCGCTTTTATAGAAACAGTTTTAGAAACATCAATGTCTTTTCTATTAAAAAGAAATTTGAACTCTGTTATCAACTCGATTTCTTTCAATACTTTTTCTATACTAACGTCCTCAAGGTTTAATGTTATCTTAGTGTTCTGCGCATAGTTACTTGCGTTCACATTGAATAAGGTAACAATAAGTAAAAAAGTGGTTAACTTCATTTTTAATGAGAATTTTAAGACGCATGTCGCCATACCCCTATTCTTAATAAGATTTTTCATACTTTTGTAATGATTTTAGTGATTAAATTAATTTTTGGTCACGCTATTTAAATCGGGGAATGTTGCTGCATCTCCCGATTTTTTTTTATTTGGGTAAACCGAATGCTAAAAAATAGTTTTTAAGTTAAGTCATGGTTTTAAGTTTTAGTTAATAATTATTTGGTTATTGTTTATTGTGTATTCAATTTTATAACTTTTATTAAAAGAATTTAAGACCTCTTCAATCGTTTCAATATCAAAAGTTGCATCAAAATATTGTTCATTTAATTCTTTATTACGATTGACAATTGAAACATTATAATGTCTTTCCAGTTTTTTAATGATGCTCTTAAATTCTGTATTTTTAAAAATCAGTTTTCCGTTTTTCCATCCTATATAAATAGCCGTATCTACCTTATTGATAGAAACAGTTCCATTCCTTTTATCCCAGGAAGCTTTATAACCAGGACTTAAAACGGGTGCATGAACTTTATCAAACGTTTCATTGCTTTTATATAAACTTACAGCTCCTTCTACCAAAACGGTATTGACAGCCAAATCTTCAGGGTAAGATGAAATATTAAATTCTGTACCCAATACCCTAACATTTACCGTATTTGCATGTACAATAAATGGATGCTCTGTATCTTTTGACACATCAAAATAAGCTTCCCCACTTAATAAAAAAACTTCTCTACTGGCTCCTTTGATAAATTTCACTGGATATTTAATTGAAGTCCCTGCATTTAAATATACCTCAGTACCATCTGATAAAACAATTTGAAATTTTTTTCCATTGGGTATACTTAATTTATTGTAAACTAATTTTTCAGCTAAATTGTCTGCTACATAATTCAAAATACCTTTCTTATGTGTTCCCAATATTTTTCCTGATTTATCAATAATTTTCTCAGCTCCTTTGACATCTATAATTTTTACATTTCCATTCTCCAACTCAAGCGTGATGTCATCTTCTGCAATAATTAATTTATCTCTTTTATCTATCGAATTTTCGGGTTTATTCATAAATATATAAGTCAATCCAATAATCCCTACAAATACCGCAGCGTATTTATAGATAACTTTTATTCTACTTTTATAAGATTTCTTTTTTGATTTCCTTATTTCGAAAAGTAATTGTGCTATTAATTGAGTCGAATCTAAGTTATTCACACTATAATTCATTGCATAATGGTTTTCTACAAACTCTTTAAATAATGACTTATTAGCAGGAACCTCTATCCATACATTTAATATATTCAAATCCTCTATCGTAGCTGACTTGGTCAAATATTTAATTAATAAACTTTCTATTTTTACTGGAATCATATTCGTTACTTCTTTTATTCAATACAAGGCCAATTTAAAATACCCTAACTTTTTTTCTATTTATTTTTTAATACGGAGTCAATAATACAGCCTTTACCCTGCTATCCTTAAGTAAGGATCGAAACATAAAACATATAAAAACCTGTCTAAACAAGACTAAATTTACTTTTAATAAATGTGTAATTCATTTTTTTTCATCACTTTTGTGGCTAAAGTATACCATTTGATAATTTTAGTTTCTAACTATGGACTTTGAAAATAATTCATTTTTAATTGACTCTTTGGTAAAAGGCAATGAAAAAGCCTATGTTTTTCTAGTAAAGACTTACCACAAAAAAATATTTATTTATGCCTTGAGTTTGACCAATGACCATGCAATGGCACAGGATATTGTACAAGAAGTCTTTTTAAAAACGTGGGAATACCGAAAAAAGTTGAATCGTGGGTATTCTATTAATGGATTTCTATACAAATCTGCTTACAATGTGTTTATCAATTTGTACCATAGAAATCAATCTATCATGCTTTTAGAAAAAACATATATAGAATCCTTAAATGAAATTACTGAAGAAGCAAATGCGATTCACTTACAGAAAAAAATAAGCCTAGTTGCTCTTGGAGTAGAGGAACTTCCAAAAAAATGCAAACAAGTTTTTTTATTGAGTAAACAGGAAGGTTTGACAAATATTGAAATATCAGAATATATGAATGTCTCCATTAAATCTGTGGAAGCTCATATAACAAAGGCTTATTCTTTGATTCGAAAAAAAATTGGAAATAAAATTAGTAGTTTTTTGTTTTTAACTTTTGGAACTAAGAAAAAAACTGGCTTGACTTAATTCTATTGAAACTTCATTCTCAAAAAATCAGTCTTTTACTTTAGTATTCCATTGGTTCCTACGGATAGTTCTACTTTAACAGGTCCGACTCCACTGTCTTATATCCTGACTTTCATTCCAAGATATTTTCCCTTTGTCAATATACAACCTTCTGATGAATCAATGAGTTTTCTATTGCTCACAGATATATTCAAACTTATATTAGGAGTTTTATCTTCACCAGCTACCCATTCCTTTCGCAAATCCATATTTTTCTAGCAAAATTTGTCTTTCCTCTTTTACTAACGCTGCAATAATCCAATATACTGAATCCTGTGTTGCTGATTAATTTTGTTATATCTGAAGTGGACACAACAACAAGTCGATCTGTGATTTCTGCTGTCGACTCAATAATGTGTAAGACCTCAAAATCAGTTGCACTGGTGAACAAATTATATGGCAAGTCAATAATAGCTGCCTCATACCTTTTACTAATATCTTTTATATCAGAATCATATACATTTGTAGCATAATTGAAGTAAGCTAGGTTTTCTCGTGCAGCGATACATATCTTAGAGTTTATGTCACAACCCTCAATATTATTCCCTGCAAAACAAGCCTCTAATAGTATTGTGCCAACACCACAACATGCATCTAGCAGCTTTTTTTCTTTGTTTCCCTTTGCTGCAATATTGACAAGTGCTTTGGCTATATTTACACTTATTGAATTACTGAATGAGTATGGTTTTTGCTTGTGTTTATGCCAATCTAGATTGTTTTTAATCAAAACACCAAAATACCAAATGCCCTCATAATAACATAGCCCATACGTTATTGTTGGGTTATAATAATCATGAGTACCTTCAATGCTGTAGCCTATATCTCTTAACTTTTCTAACCTATCAACATACTCAGTTGTATCCCCTTCAAAAACTAAATATTCAACTTTGAAACCTACACCATATATGTTTTCTTTTTTGATTTCATTTATTAGTGTAGAATAATCTTTAGAAAACGAAATAATATCAAGTCTTTTTTTTATGAAAGCACTACTTGAAGGTTCTACTTTTTTATCCGAAAAAAGCAGTTTGTTCTTTTCTTCCTTATTAAAAAGATATCTCGATTCAAGCTTGCATAACTCCTTTTCAATATTCTCATAATTAAAGGCATATATGTATTTGTTTACCTGCATATTTATTGACATTAAAAGCAAAGATTATTTTATATAACTCCCCACCTTTTGTCCTTGATATTCTTCTATCGGTTTGATTTCAGCATTAAATACAAACTATTAGCAAAAAGACCCCATCCTTTTTATTATGGTATTATTATCGAATAAAATTGCTGTTGGTTCTAATCTATTCTTTTTTAAAGATAAGACCTTTGAACAAAACAGAGCAAAGTTCCGAAATTTTAAACCACTCCACAACTTTTGATCTTGATCCATGATTCTTTTTAGAAAACTTTGTAATAATTTTTGATCAAAATAGTTCATAAAAAAAGCGCTTCAAAATTGAAGCGCCTTAATCGCGGTCTGGACGAGACTCGAACTCGCGACCCCCTGCGTGACAGGCAGGTATTCTAACCAACTGAACTACCAGACCGTTGCTTTAAGCGGTTGCAAATATAGAGCTTTATTTAGATACTGCAAGTACTTTTGGGAAATTTTATAATTATTTTTTTTGATTGTAAATCTTCAATGAATCTCTGTACTGGCTCTTGGTATCTACATCTCCAAAAACGACATCTATAGACACCTCTGTAACAAGATCATAGTATTTTTTCAAGATAGATTTTGCACCTTTTTCAGTATTCAATTCACTCAATTCATGAAAATAGGCTGCATTAAAAATAATAGGAACGCCTGCTTCTTTCAGGTCCTTAAACTTACTTGCAACAATTGTTTTTGGGTTTTTATTTGTTTTTTCTATCAACAACTTCAAATCTGAAGCCTTTACAAAGGGTTGATCAGCTAATAAAATGAGTATGCTATCTACCTTTTTCTTTCCCAGAATATACTTTACCCCGCTGCCTATCGAATTTCCCAAGCCCGCTTTCCAATTCTTATTTAAAACTGTGCTTACAGGGTATTTTTCAAGTTCAGGTGTTATTTGATTTGCATTGGCGCCAATAACCACATATACCTCCTTCAAACCGGTCATTAAGGCTTCTTCTATACAATTCCCTAACAAAGTCGTGTTTTTCCAGGCTAGTAATTGTTTTGGTTCTCCCATTCTTTTAGAAGTACCTGCGGCAAGAATTAAGACAGCAATTTTAGGATTCATCTTTAAGTATTGAAAAATATTCCTTTTTAGTAGAATGAATCCCTCCCTTTTTATCTTGTAAGGGAATTACTTTTTCGTTTCTTACAACCGATAAAATTTCTGCCAAAATAGAAAGTGCTATTTCTTGAGGTGTTTCTGCGCCAATATTCAATCCAGCGGGTCCGTGTATCGTCTCCAAAAAAGTATCTGTCACCTCTGGGTGGTATTCGATAAATGCGTCTAGCAACTTTTCTCTTCTACTTGCAGGACCTAACAATCCTATATAACATGGCTTTGTATTTCTTAAAGCTTTTAAAAACAATACGTCCTTGGCAAAATTATGTGTCATTAAAATAACAGCCGTTTCCATATCCAAATTACCTATTGAAAAATTTTCAGGTGCAGAAGCAATTATTTCAGAAACTCCTGGAAATTCATTTTTTGTTTTTGGATTGCTTGGAGCACATACAAGCGTTACCTCCCAACCTGTTAAAATTGCCATTTCACACAATTTTACTGCATCATGCTCTGCTCCCACAATTATCAACCGAAAACAAGGTTTCATTTTTTCAGTAAAACAAAACAAATTTAATTCTTCAAAATTCTGCGTTTCTTTTGAAAAAGAAACCTGTTTGTCTTTTGCTATTTCTAATAAAGACCCCATCGCATTTTGAGAAGCATGTTCCTTCACATAATAGGACTTTATCAAAAAAGGTGTTCTTGATTGAAAACAATCCTGAATCGCTTTCACTGTTTTTATTTCTGGTTCAAACAATTCTAATAAAACATACAAAATGCCTTCACAGCCCAAACGATATCGACCATCATAGGTCATCATTTTAGATTTTCCATTTTGAAAAACAGATTCGGCTTGTCTCGCTACTTCTTTTTCAACACAACCTCCACTGATAGCGCCAATCATTTGTTTGTCTTCTAAAACCAACATACGCACTCCTTCTCTTCTATAAGAAGAACCTTCTACGCAAACAACTGTTGCCAAAACAGCTTTTTTATTCAGTTTTGAAATCAAAGCGCATGCTTCAATGATTTTTTTAAATTCAAACGTCATCTATTATTTATGAAATTAGATCTTTTATAAATGGCTGCTTCATCAATCGTTTTCCTGTGGCTTTTTTGATAGCGTTTGCCACTGCGCCACCAGCTGGCGGTAAACCGGGCTCTCCCAATCCTGTTGGCGATAATTTATTTTCAACAAAATGGACGTCTACACTAGGTGTTTCTTGTATTCTAATCAACCTGTATGTATCAAAATTTGTTGCTTGAGGCACTCCATTTTCGAAAGAAAAATCGCCATACATTGCATGTCCAATTCCATCTATCACGCCGCCTTCTACTTGGTTTCTGGCTCCTGAAGGATTCACTACAATTCCACAATCTACTGCAACGGTTACTTTTGTTACCACTGGAACTCCATCTTTCATTACAACCTCAGCTACTTCTGCTACATGGGTATTGTGACTGTAATAGGCTGAAAAACCTTGATAAACTCCAGGCTGTGCTTTGCCCCAATTTGACTTTTTGGCTACCAACTTAATCGTATCCTCCATCCGTTGTCCTGAATACTTAATTTTTTTATCCTTCGTTCCTTTTACTTTTTGCAATAAATCTAATCGCAACTGAACCGCATCTATATTTAATTCACTAGCCAACTCATCAAAGAAACTTTGTTCTGCAAAGGCTAGAAAGTTAGTATAAGGAGCTCTCCAAGCGCCTGTAGTAATATCACTTTTATAATTGGCGGCATCTACTTTAAAGTTTTCTATGGTTCCTGCTGGGAAAAAGTTAGGTATCGCTCCGTACATATTCGAATTGATAGCTGCCTCTTTTAAATAATACCCCGTTATTTCACCTCCTTTAATAGAAGCCTTTATTCTATATTTTATAGCTGGTCTATAGGTTCCTGCCGTCATATCATCTTCTCTAGAAAAAACTACTTTTACTGGTTTTTTGGAGAGACTAGATATTTCAGCAGCCTCTAAGGCAAAATCTCCATAAAGTCTTCTACCAAAGCCCCCTCCCATTCTAGTCATTTCTAAATGTATTTCTTCTTTTTCTCTTTTCAATAACGTTGCAACACGTCCCATAGTCCATTCTGGTGTCTGTATAGGTCCAACCAAATGTATTTTTTCTGGAGTAACGTCTGCATAAAAGTTCATTGGCTCCATACAATTATGAGGCAAAAAAGGAGATTCATAAGTACGTTCAATTATTTTATCTGCTGTAGCAAAGGCTTCATCAATAGCACCATCTTCTCTTTTGGTTTTAAATTTATCTCCATCTAAAAGAGCTATCAATATCTTATCATGGTCTTCGGTACTTTCTAGTTTTTTATCAGATTCCCACTTGGCAGACACCGCTTTTTTTCCTTTCATTGCTGCCCAAGTATTATTTGCCAATACAGCTATTTTATCACCAAATTTAAGTACCTCAACGACTCCATTTACCGTTTTAGCTTTGGTTCCATCGAAGCTTTCCAATTTCTGACCAAATGCAGGAGGCCTTAATACACTAGCGTACAACATCCCTTCTAACTTATAATCTAGTCCAAATAATGGTTTCCCTGAAATAATATTGTGCGTATCTACATTCCCTTTTCCTTGACCTATAATTTTATAATCTTCTGGTTCTTTTAAAGTTACATTTTCTGGAACCTCTAACGTTGCAGCAACTTTAACCACATCTCCAAACCCGAGAGTGTCTCCTTTCTGATTTGTAATGATTCCTTCTGAAACGGAACACGTAGCAGGGTCTACATTCCATTTTTTTGCAGCTGCATTGATCAACATTTTTTTGGCTGTAGCACCTGTAGTACGCAATGCATCCCATCCACTTCGAATCGACTGACTCCCACCAGCTACTTGGCGTTTGTAATTTTTAGTATCCAATCCTCCTTGAACTACATGTACATGTTTCCAAGCCACATCTAATTCTTCTGCAATAATCATGGGCATGGATGTTTTTACTCCTTGTCCAATTTCTGGATTTGGTGAAAAAATAGTAACGATGCCATTGTCTGCTATTTTTATAAAAGCATTGAAGTCATTGAAATTTAAACTGGCAATATCTATCGGCATTACTGCCTCTGGTTTGCAGGCTCCGATGAGATTAAAACCAATCAACATTCCACCTCCAGCAAGTGCAGATGTTTTTAGAAAATTTCTTCTACTAAAAGCTAGTGTATTCTTTTGAGATTTCATTTTATCTAGTTTCATGATGTATTATGATTTTTTTGCTGCCAATGCTACCGCTTTTTCAATTCTATTGTAAGATGCACATCTGCATATATTCCCATGCATTGCCTCTCTTATTTCTTCTGTTGTTGGATTTGAATTTTCTTTTAGGAAAGAAGAAGCAGTCATCACTTGTCCTGCTTGACAATACCCACATTGTGGTACATCAATTTCTTTCCATGCTTCTTGTACTGGGTGATTGTTCTTTTCTGACAATCCTTCTATAGTTGTAATTTCACTCTTGTGAATAGCTGAAACGGGTAACAAACAACTTCTAGTAGCAACACCGTTTATATGTATCGTACAAGCACCACATTGCCCTATACCACAACCATACTTTGTACCTACCAAATCTAAAGTATCTCTTAATACCCACAATAAAGGAGTATCTTCATCAACATCAACTTTGTGTACTTTTTTATTAATTTTTAACTGAAAGATGGCCATAATTTATTGAATTCGTTTATAAATAATTCTACTTACACTCTATAAATCTAAATTTGATATTTTGTTTTTTTTAAGTAGGTTAAATTACAAAAATCTCTAGAACATATTCTACTTACTTGTAAACTTTAACATATACTCAATACATGTCTTTTTTTTTCTTATTAAAGACCAACGTCCTAGAAACTTGGCACAATCCATTTTCTTTCTGCTGCTCTAAAACAAACAAAACCCGAACACAACGGTTCGGGTTTCATTCAATTTTAATCTAAATATAATTTTACAAATTGTATTTCAAAGTAAACATCCAAAATCGAGGTTGCACAAAATAATTGGTAGTCGTAACTGTATTGGTTGCCTCTGATATGCGGTCACTATTTAACGAACCTGTATTTAATAAATTGGTTCCAGAAAATCGGTATTCCCATTTACTATCTCTTTTTCTATAAGTCAACCCTGCTTTTAAAAAGGCATAGTTGTTTGAAATTGTATTTGCTTTGTCAGAATAATCAAAATAAGAGTAGTCTGCTGTAATAATGAAATGTTTTAAAAACAAGGCATCTACATTTACATAAGGTCTGTTTGTATAAAAAACAGTTTGACCATAATCACTGATATTTTTCGAATATCCTACTTTTATATTTGGAGCAGTATTGAAATTCGTACCTATACTTCCCCCATAATTATAAGTATACACTTCTGTTTTCAACAAATCACCTCGTCTAAAATTATAACTTTTTGAATAATTTCCACTAGATCTAAAGTTTACTTTTATTTTTCTAAAACTCCTCCCATATCTAAAATTAGCTGAAGCCGTTTCGTCTGGTAAGTTGGAGTTTTCTGATGTTGAACTTTGACCAATACTAGAGAAATTTGTACTGTTTTTTATAGAATTTTCCTTCTTGGTATAATTGATTGAAGCATTGATATTCGTGTAATTATACATTACAAAGCTAAAATAACTCAAAGAATACCTGTGGTAAATTGCACTTTCCAAGGCCCTATTCCCCGAGTATAAAGAATTGTAATTATTGAATAATACTCCTTCCGACAGCCTATTGATATCTGTAAACTGATTCGTCATATTGTAATTGAAACGCAGACTTTCTGATTGTTTGAATTTATAACTTGCATAAAAATCAGGCAACAAACGTGTCAATGTTGTCTTATTGGCACTTCCCAACTGAACGTCTTTTGTTGTATAGCTATGTAATTTCAATCCAGGTTCAATTGTAAACTTCCCTTTGATAAATTTGTAATGCAATCCTAAAAACACATCAGAAAAATTATAGGACACATCGTTGATGAATTTTGTATTTGTAAAGCTATTTACCGACTTATCATCCAACAGTTGAAACAAATTAGAATCAAAATTCTGATAACTCTGTAAAGTTCCTAAAGTAAAATTCAAATGACTTTTGGAATTCAATACGTAGTAATAATTTAACTTTGCATCAAACTTGTTTGTCTTTGTTCCTTTTAATTGTGTCAAATCATAAGCCCCTTGAATCACATCCAAATAAGGGGTTAAAAAAGAAGCCACATTCAAATCATCAGAAATCGAGTTGAAAAGAGGTTTTTCCTTTTGTAACAAATGTTGTAGTTCTAAAGCTAATATATTTTTAGCATTGAGTGTTTTATAGATATTCAGGTTTTGATTGAACGCATAGGGTTCATCATTTTTATTTGTATAAATACTGTTTTCATTCAAATTTAAAGCTGAAATTCTTGTTCCACTTTCGTCTTGTTTGGACTGCTTTAAAAAAGTATCGTAATCAAGTTGAAAATCTGCATTTGGTTTGTATTTAGCACTTAACTTTAATAAAGTCAATTTACTTTCTTGAGAGGTTGTACTCTCTACT
>Ga0105356_10001015_pt1 | contig 27537 bp, 25 predicted proteins | sample GOMGulsemesocosm_3_FD_83502 | JGI IMG/M metagenome (GOLD analysis project Ga0105356, IMG submission 83502) | Methane-oxidizing microbial communities from mesocosms in the Gulf of Mexico - GOM9D Gulf of Mexico | ecosystem: Environmental > Aquatic > Marine > Cold seeps | place: Gulf of Mexico... | reverse complement strand
TTCAAAGTTAGAAACAGTAACAGTAATAGTATCACCTACTTCTAATTCGTCTCTAATTTCTTCCCAAGGATTTGGAAGTGCTGCTTTGATTGATAATGATAAATGTTGTTTTGTTTTTTCATAAGAAAGAATAGAAACTGTAACTTCATCCCCTTCATCATAATAATTTGCAGGATTAACAGGACCTTTATAAGAAATCTCATTATAGTTAACTAATCCATCAATACCGTCTAAATCAATAAACATACCGTAAGATGTGATTTTTTTGATGATTCCATTTACTGGCTCACCTTTTTCAATAATGATTGCAACTTTAGAGTCTTTTTCAGCTTTAGAGTCTTCAATTAATTTCTTTCTAGAAACAATAATTGAATTTTGCGCTGCATTTACTTTTAAAACTTTTGCTTTAATTTTTTTACCAACAGCACCAATTGCTTTTAAGTAAGACTGAGCCATAGGCATGAAGTATTCACAACCATTTTCATCTTCAAGTACAAATCCACCTCTGTTTTTTACAGAAATAATTTTACCTTCAATTACAATACCTTCAACTTCTTCACCGTGTTCAGCGATAAATGCATCAAATTTTTCTTTTTGAAGTACTTTTCTGTAAGAGATAGAAGGTCTTTCACCTCTTATACCTAAAAGCATAACAGGGATATCATCACCCTTATTAAACTTTAATTCACCATTAATTGTGATTTCAGAAACATAAAGTTGACCTTCGATCTTTTGACCAACGTCTACTAATACTCTGTCACCTTCAATTTCTACAACCACACCTGTTACTACAGAGTTATTCTCTGTATTTTCAAAAGACTCATTAAGCATTTGCTCAAAATCAAAGTCTTCGCCTAAATCAATGTCATCAATACCCATATTATTCCTTCGTATTTACCGTATTTATTAAATGCGAAGATTATATCTAAGTTTCCCTTAATACTTGCCTTATACTTTTTCTATATATTTAAGCACAGCTTGTATTACCCAATCAGGTGTAGAAGCTCCTGCTGTAAGACCACAGTGGGATTTATTTTTGAACCATTGGGGTTTTAAATCTTTTTCATTTTCAATTAAATAAGAGTCTTTACAGTTCTCTATGCAAATTGAATGAAGTTGTTTGGTATTAGAAGAATTTTTCCCACCAATTACTATCATAAGATCAACTTTTTGTGACAGAGCTTTTGCGGCATCTTGATTTTCTAAGGTTGCATCACAAATGGTATTAAATACTCTTACTTCTTTGTTTTTTAAAATAAGGGCATTTACAATTTCAAGATACTTTTCTTTCTTTTTTGTAGTCTGGGCAATAGTGGCTACTTTATCATGTTTGAATTTTATGGAATCTATTTCATTTGGATTAATTACAATATGTACATCCTCTTGATCTTCACCGTAAGATTGCACCCCTTTAACTTCTGGATGATCATTGTCTCCAAAAATTAAAATTGAATAACCTTCTTTAGACATTTTTTTAACAATTTGTTGAGGCGTAGTTACAAAAGGGCAGGTTGCATTAATAACTTTTGTATCTTTTGCTCTTAAAAATTTTAAATCATTTTTAGGAATTCCATGCGTTCTAATAATTACTGTTTGCTTGTCTTTTACATCTTCAAGACTTTTGTATAAACCAACATTATAATCATTTTCTAAACGATCAATTTCATTTTGATTATGAATTAAAGGTCCCATGGTTGCAGAATTTTTGTGTTTTTCAGCAATTTCAATAGCTCTTTTTACACCAAAACAAAAACCATAAGAAGTAGCTAGTTCTACTTTCATTATGCTTTCCTTAAATCATCTAAGATATCAAAAAAATTAGGAAAAGAGGTTTGAATACATTCGATGTCTTTAATTTCCATACCACACTTAAGTCCTGCAATTGCAAAACTCATTGCAATTCTATGATCCCCATGTGAATCAATACTTGCCTTTTGTAAGCTTCCGCCTATTACTTCATAGCCATCATCAAACTCATTGAAGTCAATATTACAAAGTTTAAGGTTATTTACAACAGAAGATATCCTGTCACTTTCTTTTACTCTTAACTCTTTGGCATTGGATACTTTAGATATCCCTTTAGCACACGCCATTGCAATTGCTAAAGCCGGTAATTCATCTATTAACCAAGGAATATTGTCTTTAATATGAACTGGCTTTAATTCTTTGTGTTCAACAACAATATCTCCAATGGGTTCGTATTTATCTTCTTTTAAAATAAATTCTATTTTGGCACCCATTTTTTCTAAAATTTTATAAGCTTCTATTCGTGTAGGGTTTAAGGTAACATTTTTTAATACTATTTTTGCCTTAGGGGTAATAGCAGCAGCAATTGCAAAAAAGAAAGCAGATGAAGGATCTGTTGGAACGGTAATTTCTAGAGGTTTAAGTTTGCCTTTTAAAGGTGTTATATTAATAAAACCTTCTTCATCTGTAAAAATATCAGCACCCATACCCCTAAGCATTCTCTCCGTATGATCTCTTGTTAATTCATTTTCTTTATATTTACAAAGTCCATCTGCTTTTAAAGCAGCCAAAATCATTGCTGATTTTATTTGTGCTGAATCAATAGGAGAAGTATAAGTAAAAGCTTTTAAAGTACCACCTCTTACAAATAAAGGTGCTTTATTTCCGTCCTCTCGCCCATCAATTTGTGCCCCAATACTACGCAAAGGAATAACTACTCGGTTCATTGGTCTGTTATTTAAATATCTGTCTCCACTTAAAACGAAAGCTCCAGGCATTGAGGATAATAAACCCGTAAATAATCGCATTCCAGTACCTGCATTTCCACAGTCCAAAATTTCTTCTGGTTCGTAGAAATTCTCATTAGGAATAATTTCTATACTTGAACCTTCTCTTTTTATGCTTGCACCTAATTGTTCAATAATACTTAGAGAATTAAGTGTATCTTCTGCTGTTAAAAAGTTTTTTATTTTACTTGTTTTATTAGAAAAAATTGAAAACATTGCACATCTGTGTGAAATAGATTTATCACTTGCAATAGAGTCAATTGTTTTTATAAAACTTTGGTTTAATGCTTCAATACGTATACTTTTCATTTTTTACCTTAGTGTAATGCTTAATTCTTCGTTTAATGTTTTTACCAATGCATCCATTGTAGATGTGATATCTTCTTCTTCCATTGTTTTATTAAAATTTTGTAATACAAAACGAATAGTAAGAGAATCAAATTCTCCTAATTTATCATCTGAGTAAATATCAATTAAATTAAATTGTTGAATATTCTCATTTTTTAAATCAATAATACATTTTTTAATTTTTGCATAGTCTAGTTCTTTTGGAACAATAAGAGATAAATCTTTTTTTGAAGCTTGAAATTTTGAATATGTTTGTGATTTTACTAAATCATTAGTAATTGAAGAAAAATCAAGCTCAGCAATGAAAGTATCATTTAAAGAATAATCATTTGCCACACTTGGATGTAGTTTTGAAATATAACCCACTTTTTTATTGTTTATTATAATATCGCCGTTTTGAAAAGGGTGAATGAAATCATTTAATTTTTCATTGTTTTCATTTTTTACTATTTCAAAACTTCCAATAGAATTTAATACTTTTTTCGCAAATTCAAAAAAGTTAATATTTTGTGGTTTTCCCGCATTTGATAATTGCTCTTGTTCTTTTTCACCTGAGAAAACAAAAGCAATTTTAGAACTTTCTTCTCTTTTTTCATTAAATACAGTACCAATTTCAAAAAATGCAATGGATTTAAAGCCATGTTTTACATTTAATCCTAAAGATTCAATTAAATTAGGAAGTAAAGAAGTTCTGTAGGTATTTAATTCTTTTACTATTGGATTTAAAATATCTAAGCTTTCATTAACGACTGAAAAATTGTATTTCTCTAAAATATCTTTATTTGTAAACACATATGTTAATGTTTCATAAAAACCATTTGAAACAGATTTTTGTCTTATAATATTCTTTTTGATATATGTTTGTGAGGTAGTATTTGTTCTGTTAACTTCTTCTATACTTAAAGGTTTTGATTTAATATTATCAATACCAATAATTCTTACAATTTCTTCTGTAACATCAGCAATATTTTTAATATCATGTCTGTATAAAGGTATTTTCACCCCTAATACATTATCAATTCCTTCACGAACTTCGAAACCCAAAGAAGATAAAATAGATTCAATTTTTGCTTTTTTAGTAACTTGACCAATAATTGAGTTTACTTTTTTAACACTTACATCTAAAGAAAGCTTTTGTTTATCATCAACAAATATCTCACTTCCTTTATGAATTAAAGCTCCAAATGAAGATACAAGTGTTGTAAAATAATCAATACCATAAGAAACATCAGGCTCAGATCCTCTTGAACTTTTGTAATATATCTCACCTGTTTTAATCTTTTTTTCAAATACATTTTTAGCCAATAACTCTGGGTTAATGTATGAAGCTTCTAAGATATACTCTGTATCTTCTTGTGATACTTTTTCATGAGAAATACAAATGGTACTTAATTTCTCTTTTCCATAAACACAATCAAAATTATTTTCATCTTTTTTAATATGTAAAACAGATAAATCATTGCATTTATCTGTTTGGTTTTTAGCATAAGCATTCAATAAAACACCATTGGTATGGATTGAATAATTAATAGCATCTTGAATGTCATTGTTCTCATATTTATTTAATAAAGCAAGACGAAGCTTGTGCATAATTGGTAATTTGAAATTTGAGAAATCTATGGCTTTAAAAACAAGGGATGCATCCATTTTTGAATCGCATTCTATTTCTAAACTTTGTCCAATACCACAATCATTATAATTTAATTTTTTTTCAAACTCATAGGTTTTTAAATTGTAATAAGCCGCAAGTTCACGTGCTACTCCATGAATACTTAAACAATCTCCTCTATTAGCCGTTAGTTCTATTTCAATAATATCATCATTTAATAGTTTGTATTCATTTAATTCTTTACCTAAAATTAGCTCACCAATAGAATTATCTAATTCTAAGATTCCATTATTAAGTTTTGCCAAACCAATTTCACTTGAAGAACAAATCATTCCATTTGATTCAACGCCTCTTAGTTTGGCTTTTTTAATTTTAAAATCATCGCCTAAATTACATCCCACCATAGCTACTGGAACATATTGACCTTGTGCAACATTTTTAGCTCCACAAACAATTTGTACACTTTCATTTCCTAAATCAACTTGACAAATATTTAATTTATCAGCATCTGGATGTTTGATTTTCTCTGTAACTTTTCCAACTACAACACCTGCAGGAATTCTATTTTTATTGGCAGAATCAACTTCTAAACCAATAGAATTTAATGTTGCACAAATATCCTCCGTAGAAACTTGAGAGATATCAACAAATTCTTGTAACCATGTTCTTGAAATAATCATTTATATTGTCCTAATAGTCTTAAATCACCTTCAAACAGTGATCGTAAATCTCCAATGTTATGGATAAGCATTGCCATTCTTTCGATTCCTAAACCAAATGCGTAACCAGAAACATTTTCATATCCAACTGATTTAAATACATTTTCATCTACAATTCCACATCCTAGAATCTCAATCCATCCTGTTTGTGAACAGACTCTACATCCTTTTGCTTCACAAAAAACACAAGAAATATCAACTTCTGCTGAAGGTTCTGTAAAAGGAAAAAATGAAGGTCTAAATCTAACTTCTACATTTCCAAACATATTGTGTAAAAATTCTTCCATAACATGTTTTAAATTTGCAAAAGAAATTTTATCGCTTGAATCTACAACCAAACCTTCTATTTGATGAAACATAGGAGTATGAGTAATATCAAAATCTCTTCTAAACACAGTTCCCGGTGCTATCATTCTAATAGGTGGTTTTTGTTTTAACATGGTTCTAATTTGAACAGGAGATGTATGTGTTCTTAAAAGTGTATAATCTTTATTGTAAAAAGTATCTTGCATATCTCTTGCAGGGTGGTACTTAGGAAGATTTAAACTTTCAAAGTTATGAAAATCATCTTCTACTAAAGGACCTTCTTCTACAGAAAAATTAAGATTTTGAAAGTATGAAATAACTCTGTCCATTGTAAAGTTTACTGGATGTAAAGCTGCACAAGATAAATCATTATTAAATTTTGAAACATCAATTTTTTCACTTTGCAATTGTTTATTTAGAGCATCTTTTTCAAGTATTATTTTCTGCTCATCAATTGCTTGGTTAATTGATACTTTTTTTGTATTAAGATCTTGAGCAAAAGCTTTTTTTTCTTTATTTGGAATGTCTTTTAGTTTTGCAAATTCTTTTGTTAATACACCTTTTTTACCAAGTATGTCAACTCTTAAAGTTTCTAAACCATCTAAAGATGATGAAGTTTTTATTTTTTCTAACCACTCTTTCAATCTGTCTCCATTTTACATGTCATTTATTTTTATAGTTTGAGGATTATACTTAAGAATTTATTAGAGTTTGGTTATAATGGATTTTTAATAATAACAAGGACGATTATGTGTATATTTTGTAAGATAGTAAAAGGCGAAATTCCAAACAAAACTTTATTAGAAAATGAGAGTTTTTTAGCATTTGAAGACATCAATCCTGCTTCAAAAATTCATGCCTTAATAATTCCAAAACAGCATATTTCTTCTTTTGATGTTATGCCTCCTAAAATTATGAGTGATATGACAGAATTTATTCAAAAATTAGCATCACATTTAGATATTAAAGAATCTGGGTATAGAATTATTACTAATATTGGGGATCATGGTGGACAAGAAGTACATCATTTACATTTTCATTTATTAGCAGGTGAATATGTTGGAAGTTTAGTAGGAAATAAATAAATTAGTTTTAAAGTAAGAAAAATTTCCTTACTTTAAAAAGTATTACTCTTCGAAAGAACCTAAGTTCACAAGTTTTTCATATCTTTTTTTATATCGTTGCTCAGGTGTTAATTTTCTAATCTCATTTAAAGAATTTAGAAAATAATCACCAAGGGCTTTTATAGCTTCATCTTTTTGTCTGTGTGCTCCAATTAATGGCTCTTCAATAATATCATCAATTAAGTTTAATTCTTTTAATGAAGAAGCGGTAATTTTTAAAGCATTTGCAGCAGTTTCCGCTTGCGATGGGTCATTCCATAGAATAGCAGCACAACCTTCTGGTGAAATTACTGCATAAATTGAATATTTCATCATTGCTAATTTATCTGCTATAGAAATTGCCAGTGCTCCACCTGAACCACCTTCTCCAATTACTACAGATATGGTAATAGTATTTAAATCAGAAAATTCATATAAGTTTCTAGCAATTGCTTCACTTTGATTTCTCTCTTCTGCTCCAAGTCCTGGAAATGCACCTGGAGTATCAACTAACATAAAAATTGGAATTCCAAATTTTTCTGCCATTTTTGCTGCTCTTAAGGCTTTTCTATATCCTTCAGGTGAAGGCATACCAAAGTTTCTTCTTAGTTTATCTTTAGTACCTCTTCCCTTTTGCTCCCCAATAACCATAACTTTTTCTTCACCAATATAACCTAGGTAACATACTAATGCACTGTCATCATCAAAGTGCCTGTCCCCATGTATTTCATAAGCATCGCTCATTAACCCTTTAATATAGTCCATTGCATAGGGACGATCAGGATGACGTGCGAGTTGTAGTTTTTGATAATCGCTAAGGTTTGAGAATGTTTTTTTTACTTCTTTTTCAAGTTTTGTTTTTAAGATATCTACAGCTGGATCATCAGCTTTTGTTCGAGCAAGAATTATCTCTTCTTCTATCGTTTTTATTTTTTCTTCAAATGCTAAATAAGTCGCCAAGCGTTTCCTTTTCATTAAGGGCAAAGCCCTTAAACGTTCTAATTATTTACTGTATTTTTTTAAGATGATAGAACCATTAGTTCCACCAAAACCAAAGTTATTACTCATAACGATATCTAAATCCGCTTTGATTGCTTTATTTGGTACGTAATTTAATTGACAATTTTCATCTTGGTTTTCAATATTAATTGTAGGAGGAATTACCCCTTCATTCATTGCTTTTATTGCAAAAATAGCTTCAATAGCTCCAGCTGCTCCTAAACAATGACCAATTTGACCTTTAGTTGAAGATACAGGAGGACAGTTTTGTGCTCCTCCAAAAATTGCAGCTAAAGCAGCAGATTCATTTACATCTCCAACAGGAGTAGAAGTACCATGTGCATTTACATAATCAATTTTTGGTCTCTGCCCTGTAAGATTTTCTGCCATATCAAAAGCAGCTTGCATAGCACGTAAAGGACCATCCATTACAGGAGAGGTAATATGATTTGCATCAGCACTTTCTCCAAAACCAATAACTTCGGCATAGATTTTAGCCCCTCTAGCTTCTGCTGATTCAAGTGTTTCAAGAACTAAAGCACCCGCACCTTCTCCCATAACAAAACCATCTCTGTCTTTATCAAAAGGTCTTGACGCAGTTTTAGGGTCATCGTTTCTAGTTGATAAAGCTTTCATTGCAGCAAAACCAGCAATTCCTACTCCACATATAGCACTTTCAGCCCCAACCACTAAAATACGATCAGCCCCATTTAGCATGATAGTTTTAGCCGCATCAGAAATAGCATGAGTAGAAGCAGCACAAGCAGTAACATGAGATAAAGAGGGCCCTTTTAAATTATGAGCGATTGAAATAAATCCACCTAACATATTAACCAATGATGAAGGAATGAAAAAAGGAGAAACACGTCTTGGTCCCTTTGTATCTAAAGCAATAGAATTTTTTTCAATAGTAGATAAACCACCAATTCCAGAAGCTGAAATCATTCCGAATCTGGCAGCATTTTCTTCTAAAACTTTCCCATCTTCATCTACTAATCCGCAGTCTTTCATTGCTTCTTGAGCAGCTTTTAATCCCAATTGAATAAAACGATCCGCTTTTTTAACATCTTTTTTATCCATAATTGTTGTTGGATCAAAATCTTTTACTTCTCCAGCAATTTTAACAGAAAATGCTTCGGCATCAAAAAGTGTAATTGCATCAATTCCACTTACTCCATTAACTACTGCATTAAATGAATCCTCTACATTATGTCCTATACAGTTTATAGTACCTAATCCAGTTACAACAACTCTTTTCATATATCTAACTCCGTATTATTATTTATGTTTATTTAAAGTATTAAATCTTCTAAAAAAGACTTAATACTTTAAATAAAAAACCACAAGGTGGTTTTTTATTTAGAATGTATTAATATTTATGGTCTACTGGTGGTTTTCGATGTAAGAAATTGCATCTTGAACTGTTAAAATACCTTCAGCATCTTCATCTGGAATTTCAATATCAAACTTTTCTTCTAAAGCCATAACTAATTCAACTACATCTAGTGAATCTGCACCTAAATCTTCGATGAACTTTGAATCTTCTTTAACTTCTGCTGCTTCACAATCTAATTGCTCAACTACTACTTCTTTTACATCGTCTAATAATGCCATATTTGGTCCTTTTAAAAATTATCTAAGTATTATATCAAAAAAGATTTTAAATCTTCTTTTCTTTTGAATTATACGTATAATCCACCATTTACTTTTAATATCTCTCCCGTTATATATGAAGAATGATCACTTAATAAAAATGCAACTGCATCAGCAACTTCGCTAGGTGCACCCATTCTTCCAAGAGGAATATTTTGCTCATAATTATTTTTCACATCATCACTTAATTCTTTAGTCATATCAGAAGTGATAAAACCAGGAGTTACTGCATTGTATCTTAAGTTTCGTACCGATGCTTCTTTAGCAAATGACTTTGTCATTGCATTTACACCACCTTTAGAAGCTGCATAATTTGTTTGACCTGCATTTCCCATTTCACCAATAATTGATGAAATATTAACAATAGAACCAAATCTTTTTTTACCCATAAATTTTAAAGCTGCTTTACAACCAATAAATGTAGAAGTTAAATTAGCTCCTAAAACATCATTAAAATCATTAACTGACATTCTTAATGCCAATTTATCTTTAGTAATTCCTGCATTATTCACTAAATACGAAATTTGTCCATCTGCATCTACAATTGTTTTAATAGCTGCTACAAATTCTTCTTCTATAGAAACATCTGCTTTAATAATAGCAGCACTTCCACCAGCTTTTTCAATTTCATCTTTGATTATATTTGCAGCATCTGCACTTGAACGGTAATTAATCCAAACTTTTAATCCAAAACTACCAAGTGTTTTGGCAATTTGTGCCCCAATACCTTTACTTGCACCTGTTACTAATACATTTGTTCCTGTAAATTTCATTTGTATCCTTTTAAAAATTTATTTTATCATTTTTTAGCAAAATTTGACTTTATTCATAATTTCATATCAACTACTTCTTAGTGTTTTTTATACACCACGTTTATCACCCCAAACTCTAATATGTGTTCTATCACAATAAATATAATCATGTTTAATACATAAATCAATAATACTTCTATCATTTAAACTTAAATCTTTGATACTATCTCCCATTGGCATTAAATAAATATCGGTTTTTGGTAAAACATTGGTAAGTTCTTGAATTTCTTTTTCAAGTTCTTGTATATTTTTTTCATTAAGCACAAATTTTAGATAAGAAGAAGTATTTTCTATAATCTTTTTAAGTGCAGAAATATTTATTCTTTTTTCATATTTTTCGTTTGAATTGGATAATTTAACGCTCATTGAAAATAAGATGCTTTTTTGGTAATCGTAAGTGAAATCAATTTTTATTGAAGCATTTGTTTCAATAGTTACCTTGTGACCCTTTAGAATAAAATATTTCAAGATTTCTTGAAAATCTTTTTTATTCCAAAGAAGAAGAGGTTCTCCTCCTGTAATAACAATATCATAGAGATTTTTATTACAGCGTTGATTCACATCTTTAATAATATCTTCATATGAAGATTTAATCCATTCTTTTTTAAAGCTTTTATCAACTGCATAATAAGTATCACAGCCTTGTTTTTTTTCACCTTCTGGTGTGTTGTATTCGACACCAAAACCAGAACAAGAAAAATTACACTTAGAAAATCGAATAAAAATCGAAACCTTACCTATTCTTTCTCCTTCTCCTTGAATAGTTGGGCCAAAAATTTCACTCAGATCAAGCATATACCGTGCTTTTACTTTTTGGGGTTTCTAAAAATTCTAAATGTGAAACTTTTACATCTAAGCGTTGCATTTTTTTTTGTATGATTTTTAATAACCATGTTGAAATATTTTCACTTGTGGGAACATAATCTACAATTATATATCCTTCATACATCTCTTTGATATGATCTTCTTCTTTTTTAATAAAATCCATGTCAGGACGTTTATAGTTTTCTTCAAATGAAATAAGATTTTCTTTATTTGTATAATGTGGAAGTAAGGTTGGAAATAAAGGGTCATTTATATCAATAATAAATTTATGATCCAGTGTTTTGTCTAAAAAAACTTTAAACCAATTTAGATGTTTAAAATCAGTTACCATGCCACCTTTTAATTTATCAGACTCTAAATGAATAATAATTTTACCTTGATGTCCATGAAGGTGTCTGCATACCAAACAATCATCTAGGGCAAATTCTATATCCAATTCTTGTGACCAAACTCGATGTCCATAACAAAAATCAAATTCTTTGGAAATATTCCATTTCATTATAAAGCCTTATACGTAATAGGATCAGTAGTATTTGCACGTGCGAAACCATTTAATCGTAAACGGCAAGAATCACATAAACCACAGGCCTTTTCTTCTTCTTGATAACAAGACCAAGTAAGCTCTAGTGGTACATTTAATTCTAGTGCTTTTCTTACTATATCTTCTTTCATTAAATTAACCAAAGGCGTTTTAATACTAATCTTTGTACTTTCTTTTGTTCCTTGATTAATAGCAGCAAGCATTTTTCCTATAAAAGAATTGGTACAATCTGGATATCCCGAACCATCTTCTTGAACAACGCCTATAAATAATGCTTGCGCTTCTTCTTTTTCAGCAATAGCAGATGCAATGGATAAAAATATTCCATTTCTAAAAGGCACATAAGTAGAAGGAACACCTTCTTCTATTCCAGATGTAGGTATTTCCATACTTGTATCTGTTAAAGAAGAGGCTCCAATTTGTGCGAAGAAAGGAATATCGATTTCATATTTATTTGAAATATTTAAAGATTTACAAACATCTCTAAAGGATTTTAGTTCTCTGCTTTGTGTTCTTTGACCATAATTAAAATGAACAGCTACTATTTCATAACCTTCATTTTTTGCTATATATGAAGCAAGAGTAGAATCCATGCCTCCACTTAAAATACATATTGCTTTTTTACTCATATGTTAAATAATCCTTTTCTTTATTCGTAAAAAACTTCCATGATATTGGAAGAACTTTAACTTTACTTTTATTGTTTAATTTTTTTACACTTTTATCTACTACTATTAATGCATTGCACTTACTTAAAGTAGAGACCATACCTGGGCGTCTTTTTTCACATATTGTAAATGAGCTACCATCAAAAAAACCTGGAACAATTCCCATTTGTGCTTTATGATTAATAAATTCACCTTCTAGTGATGTTTCTATATAATTGTGATAAATATCATTGACACCTAAAAGTTTGTTAATTATTAGTTTTCCAAAGAGCTCAAAAATCAAAGCCGCTGCTAAAGGATTTCCTGGTAAATTTAAAATATAAGAATTGTCAATTTTCCCAAATACAGTTGGTTTTCCTGGTTTAATAAAAATACCATCAAAAAGTGTAGTAAAAGAAAGTTCATTGAAAGCGGCTTTTGTATAATCCGCATCTCCTACAGAAACCCCGCCAGAAGTAATAATTAAATCCGCATCTAAAGCATTTAAAACAGAATCTTTTATTGATTCAATACTGTCTTGCGCTTGTCCTATAAAACTTACTTCACAACCAAGTTCTTTACAACGGGATAATAAAGTAGGGGTATTTGAATTGTAAATTTGATAAGGCTCAATTTTTTCATAATGCAGTTTTAACTCTTCACCAGAAGAAAAAACAACAATTTTTGGTTTTTTTATAAGTTTTACATAAGAAATACCTTGGGAGGACAAAAGTGTAATATGAGAAAAATTAAGGGTTTCTCCTTTTTTAATCAAAATTTCACCTGTTTTAATGTCTTCTCCAATAAAACGAATATGTTGATATTCTTTTATATTAGAGTTTAGCTTTATTTTATGCTCATTTGTAATTTCTACATCTTCTTTTGGAACAATGGCTGTACAATTAGCAGGAATTCTAGCTCCCGTCATAATTTTGATACAGCTACCTTCTTTTAAGATTTTATTATTATTATCCCCAGCAAAAATAGTATCCATAACTTCAAGTGTTTTATTTTTATCTTGAATTAAGACGGCATATCCATCCATTGCTGAATTGTCAAATTTTGGCAAAGATGAACTTGCAATAATATCTTGTGCTAATACTCTTTGATTGGCTTGTTCAATGGGTAAAAGTTCATAAACTACTTTTTTAAAACTTGATAAAATTATTTCACTTGCAACTTTTGGGCTAACTGCCATCTGGGTCCTTTTTATCTCTTTTATTAGGTATTACTAAGATAAAATATAAATCTTTTATTTGGTATATCTTTGATATAATACCCAAAATTTTTAAAAGTGAGATAATATGGACGTAATGAGTTCTTCTGTTCAAATGCATGTTTTTATGTTATTTGTTTTTTTTGGTATTATGTTGTTTAATTATTATACTGTTTCTACCGTTAAGAACTTTATTAAAATGGCAAAACGATTAAAAGCTATGACATCGATTTATCATATTGCAAATGCAATGATTATTTATACAGGAATGATTTTATCAGCCTTTTATCATGACCTAGCATTCAAAGTATTATTAATGATTCCAACAGGAATCTTTTTAATGGTTATTGAAATTAAACGTTTCAAAAAAATGAGAGTTATTAAAAGTACAGATATTGAACTACAAAAAGCCTTTATACCTTATGCAAAAAAGATTTATAGAATTGAAATGGCAGTGCTGGTTGTAATGTCAACAATTATTTCACTAATCTAATGCAATTCTTACATCATGAAGATGCAGGTTCCTCTACGCTTGTAATAAAAGAAGATGCCTATAAGTATCTTATAAAAGCAAGACGACACAAACTACAAGATCAAGTATTTTTCAGGAACCTAAATAATACTTCTCTTTATACCTATGAAATTTTCAATATTCTTAAAAAAGAAGCTGTACTTAATCTTATAAAAAGTGAAGAAAAAAGTATTGAAGCAAGTAAAAAACTACAAATCCTTTGGGCCGTTGTTGATCCAAAAACAATAGAAAAACAACTTCCTTATTTAAATGAAATAGGAGTAGATAAAATATCTTTTTATTATGGCTCTTTTTCTCAAAAAAATTTTAAATTAAATTTTGATAAGTTTGAAAAAATATTAATTAATTCATCTGGACAATGTGGGCGTTCCTCTATCATTAAACTTGAGCTTATTACTTCATTAAAAGAATTTTTAGCACTTAACCCAGATACATATGCTCTTAATTTTTCTAAAAAAAACATCTCTGATACAAGTATTTCTACCATTGCACTTGGTTGCGAAGGGGGTTTTTCTAAAGAAGAACTTTCTTTATTCAAAGAAGAGAATATTGTAGGTTTTTCTTCCCAACTAATATTACGTTCAGAAACTGCGATTACTGCAATGGCTTCTAAAGTATTACTTTAATAGCCCTTTTTATAATATAAGCCTCATTCTTTAGATGCCTTGAGATTTACAAGTATTCATCTTAGCCTTTATATATATTTAAATTATTTAGGGCATAAAAAAAGGGTACAGATTTCTCTGTACCCTTTTTTTATTTAAAGAAAAGTTCTAGTGAACTTCTCTCCATTTACTGTTTTTCCAAAGGAAAGCAAAAATAGCAAAGATAACCATGTAAATTAAGAACTTAGGTCCTAATTCTTCTCTTTGGGATTTTTTAGAATCTCCAATATCTTCCATATATTCAATCACTTGAGCTTGAGCTTCTTCATTAAGTCCAACTCTAGGCATTGCTGTACCTTCAAGATGTTTTTGAGGATCATTAACAAATGTTTTTAAGAATTCAGGTCCTCTTGATCTGATGTACTGAGATAAATCCGGAGGAGTTTTCCCCATATATGCTTTGATATTTTCAGCAGGTGTTTGGGCGCTCATTGAGCCACCTTTCATATCTGCATATTTAATACCATGACATCTTAAACAAGCATCTGTAAACACTTCTTTATTTGACATCTCTTTTGGCGCAATTGTTTGTAAATATGCAACCATATCAGCAATATCAGATGCAGGCATCCAATCATAATTAGGCATAGGATGAACAGCACCATCAAGGAACTTGTGTTCAACTTTTCCAGCTTTAGCAGGATTTTTAATAAATGCCGCTAAATAATCCCCAGAGTAAATTTTACCAGCTGAAGATAAATCAGGTGGAACAACACCATAAGCTGCACCGTTATCTGCATTAGACATTAATGCAGGGAAATTAGCAACTTCAATAGAGTGACATGCTGTACAATTAGCTTGTACTAAAGCAGCACCATTTGTAGCATCACCTTTAGCTCCATTTAATCCATCAACATCTTTAAATTCAAAATCAGCTTCTGTAACTGTAGGATGCATCTCATGATGTGCATAAGGTTCAACACCCCAATACATCACAAGAGTAAGTCCAACAACAACTGCAAGTATTTTTAATTCTCTCATCTTACTTACCTCTCTTTTTAGCGTCCATTTTAGTAACTAATGGTAATACTGCAAAAATAATTAAGAATGCAAGCGCTGCGTAGAATCCTACCCATGCATTAGCACCTGTTGGAGGAAGTTTTCCATAAACAGTTAATACAATTAAATCGGCCATTAAAATCCAGAACCAAATAAAGAACATAGGTCTTTTATGAGCTGGTAAAATTTCAGGATCTTTATCTAAGAATGGTAATAACAAGAATGCAACATTGGCAAAACCAAATGCAGCTAATCCAATATCAAACGCCTTAATTCCAGCAATATCAAAGAAGAATCCTCTTAATACTTCATACGACCATAAGAAATACCACTCAGGGTAAATGTGCGCAGGTGTAACCATATTATCAGCAGGATCAAAGTTAACTGGATCCATAGCAAAGTTATAATGGAAGAATACTAAGTAAAAATAGAAAATCAAAAAGACACCAAGAACTGCTAAATCTTTAGAGATAAATACAGGCCAAAAAGGAATAACTTTAGATTCTTTTTTATTTCCAGATAAATATTTTTGTGCTTCTAAATCATAATCAATTTCTTCAGAACTTTGATTATTAACATGTGGAATTCTTAATGTATAAAAGTGTAATCCAATTAATCCCATAATAGTAATAGGTAATAAAAATACATGTAACATAAAGAATCTAGTTAAAGTAGCATCTGCTACATTAAAATCTCCTCTAATCCAAACTACTAGTGCATCCCCAATTACTGGAACTCCACCAAATAAATTGGTAATAACCATAGCTGCCCAATAAGACATTTGTCCCCAAGGTAACATATATCCAGAGAAACCAGCTGCTGAGAATGTCATAAACAATAACATACCAGAAATCCAAATCATTTCTCTTCCTTGTTTATATGAACCATAATAGATTCCAGTAAACATATGAATATAAATAATTAAGAAAATAACAGAAGCCGCAACTCCATGCATATGTCTAAACAACCAACCAAATGCAACTTCTTGCATAATTGTGTAGTTAACAGAATCAAATGCTAAGTTAATATCAGGTTTGTAGTACATCATTAAAAAAATACCTGAAATAATTAATATTCCAAAAGTAGTTGCTAATAAAACACCCATTGCCCATAAGAAGTTAATATCTTTTGGAATCCAATATTCAGTCATCATAACTTTGTTGAATTGGGTTGTATTTAACCGTTGATCAAACCACTCGCCTAGAGAGTTTGCTTTAGTAATTTTTGCCATTTGCTACCCCTTACGCTTGTGTTGCTAAATAAGCAAATATTTTTTTGAATTCAGGACCTTCGTTACCTAAAACGATAGTATTTCCTTCAACCGAAAATGGTGGTAAATCAAGTGGCCGTGGAGGTGGTCCAAATGTTTGTTTCCCACTAGGATTAAAAGAACCGCCGTGACAGGCACATTTCCAAGTATCTTTTTTCCATGCTGGAATACAACCTAAGTGAGTACATAGTCCAATAGCAACAGTAAATCTGTCTTTACCAACTATTAAGTCTCGCTCGGAATTTTCCATACTTTCAGATTTCTTAAGCACAAATATTGGCTTACCTCTCCAAGAGAATGTTTCGGGTTTACCTGGTTTCATTGGACTTAAGTCAATTGTTGTGAATCCACCAGCAAGTACGCTTGGTAATGGATCCCAAGCTTTTTTCATTCCTACAAGTGCAAATCCGCCACCTACAGCTGCAACAGCTGCAAATGAATAACCAATAAAATCACGTCTATTAGTATCGTTAGACATTTATCTTCCTTATTTTAAAATAAATTGTCCCATTATAATTAAAATTAACTTAAGAATATATGTTAATGAATAATTAATAACGAAATTGAATGATGTGATGAAAAAATGATACTGATGGTTACAGCTACCTAAAGATGGTAACTGTTATGACTTGATAATGATTATTTATTGAGAATGATTCTTATTATTTAATAAAATTTATTATTTCTTTTTCTATCTCATCTTTATTAATAACTGATTTATGAATAACCTCAGAATCAAATAAATCTTTAATAGAATCAGTGATTTTTATATTAAAACTTGCAGATATTTCATCTAAAGCTTCTTTATCAGAATATTGTACATCATCACTTTTTAAAGCATTAAGCACAGTAGGTGAGAATTTTGTCCACTCAGCTGTTGAGTACATTACTGTTTTCAGTTTCTTTTCTTTTAAATTTTCGTAAGCTTTGAAACACGTTGCAGTATGTGGATCCATTAAATATCCCTCTAAACTTGCTTCTTTTATAATATTTAAACCATAATCATCATCAGAATTTACTGCTGAAAATACATTTTGAAGTAATACTAATTCTTCTTCATTTAATGTAAATTTATTGTTTTCATTTAAATCGTCCATAAATTCTTTGGTTCTCACAGGTCCATATAAGTCAAATAAAATTCTTTCAATATTAGATGATTTCAAAATATCCATAGCGGGTGAGCTTGTTAATTTCAATTCTTTCCCTCTAATATCGTAAATTCCTGTATTAATCCACTGTGTTAAAATATTGTTTTCATTTGACGCAATCAGAATTTTTTCTATTGGAATACCCATAAGTCGTGCATAATAACCACCAAGTGCATTTCCAAAATTTCCAGAAGGTACAATTAAATAAATCTTTTCACCTAAAGTGATTTCTTCTTGTTTAAGAAGTTGTATATATGAGTGAATATGGTAAATGATTTGAAATATAATTCTTCCAAAGTTCACTGAATTTGCAGCCGAAAGTTTAATACCATCTTTTTGTAATTCGTCTTTAAATGTTTGTGAAGCCAATAGTTTTTTAAGTGCTGCTTGAGCATCATCAAAATTTCCATTTATTCCAATTACTTTTAGATTTTTACCTGTTTCACATACCATTTGTAAGCGCTGTACATCAGAAGTCCCACCTTGTGGATATAAACAAGCAACTTTAATATTTTCTTTATCTCTAAAGGTATTTAAAGCAGCAGGTCCAGTATCCCCAGAAGTTGCAGCCAGAATTAAATATTCTTGCTTTTCTTTTTTTGCAAGTGCGCTTAATATTGATCCAAAAGGTTGTAAAGCCATATCTTTAAATGCTCGTGTAGGGCCATGATATTGCTCTTGAATAAATAAATCATCTTTAATTTTTACTACAGGTGCTGGATTATTTTTATCATCAAATGCATCATATAAAGAAAGTGCATTTTCTAACTGCTCATCCTCTATATCAATTCTGAATGTTTTTAAAAAACTAAATGCTAATTCTTTGTAAGAAGAATCTAAATGTGCTTCAATAAAAGCATTTCCTAAGATAGGTAATGTTTTTGGAACATATAAACCTCCAAATGAAGCACTTGGATTTAAAATTGCATGTGAAAAAGCAACTTCTTCCTCGTGTTTTCCATCATTTCCTCTTGTTTCTATAAATTGCATACTTTCCCTTTTAATCTTGTAATAGTTTTTCTATATCAATACCATTATTTGCATTGTTTTCTCGAATAAATTGTGTTCCAACTCCATCGCTTGTAAAGAGTTCTAAAATGATAGAATGTTCAACTCTTCCATCAAGTATATGAGCTTTATTAACACCATTATTAATAGCTTCTAAACAAGAATCTACTTTTGGTATCATTCCACCATGAATGGTTCCATCTTTTTTGTACGCTTCAACTTGTTCTTGTGTTAATGTTGAGAGTAAATTTTTGTCTTTATCTAAAACACCCACAATATCTGTTAAAAAGATCACTTTTTGAGCATCCAAGGCAGCTGCAATTTTTGATGCTGCAAGATCCGCATTAATATTAAACCCTGGATGATTAGGTTTTAGTGAATCTGCAATAGGTGCAATTACAGGTATAAAACCTTCTTGAATTAAAGACTGGATTAGTTTGGCATCAACATTTGTAATTTCACCTGTATAACCCAATTTTCCATCATCCTTAGCTTTTCCTTGTATTAAAGAAGAATCTTTTCCGGATAGTCCAATAGCTTTAGCGCCATGATAATTCAATAAAGATGTTAGGTTTTTATTTATTTCACCTGAAAGTACCATTTCTACAATTCTCATTGTTTCTTTAGACGTAACTCTCTGACCTTCTATAAATTCTGAAGTAATATCAAGTTGTTCTAAAAGTTCAGAAATCCTTGCACCACCGCCATGTACAATAACAGGGTTCATTCCTACTAGTTTTAATAATACAATGTCTTCAGCAAACTTCTCTTGTAGTTCAGGAGAAGTTTGTGCTGAACCTCCATATTTTATAACAATAGTTTTGCCATAAAATTTTTTAATATGAGGAATTGCATCAAGTAAGGTGTCAATTTTTTTAAGTTTTTTTTGCATATTAATATCTTCTTTAATCTTTAATAATTGGACATTGTACTTAAATTATACTTTCTAAGCCCTAAGGCATATTTTATTATTATTTTACTCTACTAAAATAGCTTCTAATTTGTTTTTTAGTAGAATACATTTATGAAACAATTTTTAGCCTTAAAAGCCAGCGCAGGTTCTGGTAAAACATTTGCATTAACAGTTCGATATATTACTTTATTGCTTTTAGATGCAAAACCAAATGAAATTCTAACCCTTACTTTTACAAATAAAGCAGCAAGTGAAATGAGTGAGCGAATATATAATACTTTACTTACTTTAGGTGATGATGAAATATATTTAGACAATATAATTAAAGAATCTGGGCTACAAAAACAAGTAATTTTAAATAAAAAGAATATTTTATTAAAAAAGTTCCGAAACTCAGAACTCTCAATTTATACAATAGATAAGTTTGTGAATAAAATTTTGCGTGAATTTTGTGGGTATATAGGAATTAGTGATGATTTTGATATTAAAGAAGATGATTTAGATGATATCTCTTTAAAATTATTAAATTCTTTAGATGAAAAAGAATTTTCACTTCTTCTTGATTTTTCACATTTTGAGAATAAAAAATACCATTCAATTTTTGATTTATTTAAAGTATTGTATGAAAAAAATGAAGACTTTAATACTATAAATATAGAAAAAGAATTAATCTTTGCACAAAAAGAATCGTTAATGAAATATGCATATATCATTAAAGAACAAGTTCTTGATTCTTCTCTTGCTTCTAATTCTGCAAAAAAAGCAGTTGATTTTGTAAACTTTAATGAATTGCTTAAAAAAACATGGTTAAATAAAAGTGCAGCAAAAGAATATTCTTATTTTAAAAAATGCTGTAATGATATTATAGAAAATAATTTCACGCTTTTAAAAGAACAATTAGAAATTTATTTCAAATTAAAATCTACGTATTCTTTGGGTAATTTATTGCGTTTGTATCACATGTTTGTAAACTTCAAAAAATCCTATAACAAAGGAAAAAACTATTTGGAATTTAATGATATTTCAAATTTAGTTTATGATTTATTGCAAAATAAAATTGATAAAGATTTTTTGTATTTTAGATTGGATGCTAAATACAAGCATATGATGATAGATGAGTTTCAAGATACATCTACGTTACAGTACAAAATACTAGAGCCTTTAATTAATGAAATATTATCAGGTTCCAGCTCCAGTGAAAAAAGTTTTTTTTATGTAGGAGATACAAAACAAAGTATATATAGATTCAGAGGTGGACGAAGAGAACTTTTTGATCACTTAAGCAATACTTTTCCTCTTATTGACAATGATACGCTTAATACCAATTACCGTTCAAAAGAAAACATCGTTTCTTTTGTGAATGATATTTTTCTTAAAGTACATAACTATGAATACTCAAAACAAGAATCTATAAATAAAGAGGGCTATGTTGAAGTTTTTATTGATACTGCTTTAAAAGAAGATGAGAAGTTTATAAATGTGGCATCCAAAATATCTTATTTATTGCAAAATGGTGTGGATATAAATGATGTAGCTATTCTTACGTATACCAATGCAGATGTTTTATCCTTATATTCTTATTTAAGTGAAAAATTTCCTCATCTTAAGATTTCAACAGAAATGACTTCACGATTGAAGAATCAAGAAAATGTAAAAGCTTTGATTAATGCTATAAAATATTTGTATTTTAAAGAAGATATTTATAAAGAGAATTTACATGCATTAGTTGGAAAAAAGCCTTTAGAAGAATTAAATATCAACATAGATATTCAAAACAATCTAAGCAAAAATTTAATGTATGTTGCAAAATATTTAAAACTAATAGACGATAATGTTATTAAACTAATTGATTTAAGTAAATCTTATTCAAATATCGTCTCTTTTGTTTATGAAGTGGATAAACTTGAAAGTAGTATTGAAAATAAAGAACAACATGGTTTACAAATACTTACTATTTTTAAATCCAAGGGTTTAGAGTTTGACACCGTACTTTTATTAGACAGAATTAAAAGAAAAAATATAGATAGGTCTTCTTTATTGTTTGAATATGAAGATGTGGCTTTAAAAAATATTTATTACAAAATTCCTAATTTTGAACACTATAATGAAGAATATAAAAATGCACTCTTAAAAGAAAAAGCCCTCTCACGTGATGATGAATTAAATATCTTATATGTAGCAATTACACGTGCTAAAAGCAATCTGATTATTTTTAAAAAAGACGAAACATCTGTTTTTGATTTACTTAATTTAGAAGCTTATCAAAATGGCAATCTTTTTAGCAAAGAAATAATTCCAAAAGCCAAAGAAAAAATTATACCAATTGATTATACGGCACTTGATTTAGGAAAACAAGAAAAACAAATCAAAAAAGAAAAAGATACTTCTTATACTTTGCATGCCAAATATTTTGGACTAGCAACGCATTATACCCTTGAAATGATGAAGGATTTTGCCTTAGATTCTCTTTCTTATGCGCTTAAATTAACTAAAAGTAGATATATGAATTATTTAAGCACTGCTGATTTTATATCAATACATAAAAGAATCAAGCACTTACTTGAGAATGATCTTTTCATCTCTTTACTAAAAGAGGGTAGGTTTATAGCAGAACAAGCGGTAATGTATAAAAATGAGATTAAGATATTGGATTTACTTTTATATAAAAACGATGGGTTTATTATTTGTGATTATAAAACAACAAAAGATGAATTACACGAGCATGAGGTTCAAGTTTCATATTATAAAAAAGCAATTGCAGATATTTTTAAAACAAAAAATATTAAAACCTACATTATTTATTTAAATGAAAATGGAGCAAAAATAAAAGAAACTTTTTAAAGAAAGTATCTAATAGAAGCAAAACCATAGGCTTTACTTTTATTTATTTCTTTAAGATGCTTTGCTTCAATAATTCCACCAAGCGCAAAAACCTTGATTTCATAAGTATTACAAATACGCATCAATTCTTCTATTCCTTTTGCTTCTCCTTTATTAGGAGTATCAAAAATAGGAGAGAATGAAATAGCATCTGCTTTATGCAAGATTGCTTGTTTAATATCTTCTTCATTATGGCAAGAAATAATGACATATAATCCTAATTTTTTTGCTTCTTTTATCTTCTTGAATTGTTTTGATGTTAAATGTACTCCACTTGCATTTAGTTTATGAGCAAGTAGATACTCTTGATTCAATAAGATATTTGTTATTTCAGAAGCTTTACAAACAGTAATAAATGTCTTCGCTAGGTTTTCATAATCTTTGCTTGTTTTGTCCCTAAAACATATAAAGTCAGGTTTATGTTTGGACAAAACATTTAAGAGGTTCTTTTTAAAAATTTCTTTTGTTTCTTTGTAATACTTAGGATCCGTTATTAAGTATGATTTCACTTTTTGCCTTTTTACGCATATTTGGAAGTATAATATCTAAGAACTAAAAAAGTGTTAAAAGTACTTAAATAAGAGAAAACTCTTATTTAAGTATTTTTTCCTTCAAACTCTTTTTCAAGGCTATCTTCAACTATTTTACTGGCAATTTCATCTGTAATATTTGCTATCTTATTTGCTTTTTGTGCAATAGATGCATTTTCTTGTGTCATATTATCTAAACGAGAAATCGTATCATTAATTTGAGCTATTCCAGATACTTGTTCTTTAAAGTTATAAGTTACTTCTGAAATCATTTGCGTATTTTGTTCTACATTTTTATTTAAATCTTCATAGCCTTCAATCATTTCAGTTGCAATATTTTTTCCTTCATTGGCTTTTATTGTCGCATTTTCTACTAATTCCTTGATTTCCTTGGCCGCTTGTGCTGATCTACTTGCCAAGTTTCTTACTTCTTGTGCCACTACTGCAAAACCTTTTCCTGCTTCTCCTGCCGTTGCTGCTTCAACTGCTGCATTAAGAGATAGGATATTGGTTTGAAATGCAATTTGGTCAATAATAACTATGGCTTGTGCTATTGAGTCAGTTTGTTTATTAATTGCATCCATAGAACTAAGCGTTTTTGTTGCTAGTTCTTGTCCTTTTATTATTGAATCTTGTAAAATATTTGAATTATTAGACATATTTGACATATTGTTTTCGTTGTTTGTCATATTAGAAGACAGCTCTTCTATTGAAGCGGATGTTTCTTCTAAAGAAGAAGCTTGAGTTGCACTTGAGGTATTTAAAGTATTTGTAATATCTTTAAGACTTTTAGAATTGTCTTTTAATTTGTTTCCATTTGCCAAATTAACTTGTAACATGGAAGTTGTGGACGTTCCAAGTGTATTTACATCCTCATAGAGTTTTTTTATATCTGCATGAATATCATGTGTGGATACAGAGTTTGTATAATTATATGATGCATAAGATGATAGAACTTCTTGGACGTTTTTTATATTATTAGATATCCCATCTAACATCGAATTAACTACGTTTTTTAATTCATTTAATTCTTTATTGTTTGATTTTGCTTTAATACGCTTCTCTAAATAACCTTCTTTTACTTTGGATGCTACTAAGACTGTATCTTTTATTAAGATATTATCGATTGAAATGTTTTCTTTTATTTGCGAAATATTCTTGTTTATAAGTGAGGCCATTTGTCCTATCTCATCATTGTTTTTAACAGTAATTAAAGAAGTATCGTCTTTTTTATTATTTAGAAAATCAAAAAAATCTACTAATCCATGTTGCAAGTTATTCATTGGATTAATGACTAAGGTTTTTATTACTAAATAAATACATAAAACAATTAAAAAGATTGATGCAATGCTAAGTATTAATAAGAGCATGGAGAATTCATTGCTTTCCATTAAAAAATCTTCTTGGGTACTTCCTAAAACTAACTTCCATTTTCTATCTTCATAGTTTTCATGTAAAACTGTTTTATGAAAACGCTCACCCTTTGAATCTGTCCAAATATAAGAGTCTTGACCCTGTGTTTTTTTGTATAAATCTTTTATATATTCTTTACCATTAATATCACTTAGGTTTATAATGTTTTTACCCTCTTTAGTAGGATGTAAAATTAATGTACCTAAGTTTTTTTCTTTGGTACTTAAAATATATAAATAACCACTTTTCCCAATTTTTATATCTTTAAGTCTTTGAATAAGCGTAGAAAAACTTTGCGTATAGTTATATCCAACATATAAAATTCCAATGACTTCATTGTTTTTCATGATGGGATTATATACTGCCATATAGTGTTCCCCAAATAAATAAGCCGTTCCGAAATATTTCTTACCTTGCATAATAGGAGCATAAGCAGGTGATTTTTTACCTAAGTAAGTACCTAATGTTCTTGAGCCATCATGTCTTTTAAAGAAGTACTTACTCTTATAAAATCATCTCCTACTCTTGCAAAAACCGTAGCAGTAGAGCCTTTTAATTTTGTGTAATTATCTACATAATCAAAATTATTATTCAAGACTACACCTTGTGAAGTTATTTCTGGTGTAGGTACATTATTTACTAAGATACTTTTATTCGTATCTAAGCTAATATCACTAAATTGATTCTCAAAAGCTCCATATAAACTGTTTGCAACATCTTTTAATAAACCGTCGAAGGTTTCTAGTGTCTGATTAACTTGGTGCAGTTGAACTTTTAGTTGAGAGTATATTTGTTTTGTAATGAGATTTTCTGAACTTCTCATAGAGAAAATATTGAAAGCCAACAATATTACAGTTAAAATACTTGCTAAGATAATAGTACTTTTTAGCCTTAAACTTAAGTTTGAAAAGAAGCTTGTCATTTTTATCTTTATTTTGGTAAAAAATATCTTACCAAAATAAAGATAAAAATAACAGTATAAAATACTTATTTATAAATAAAAAAGTAAAGTAATAATTTTTTTGCATAAAAAAAGGGGAAACATTTCTGTTTCCCCTTTTTTGTTTTGATACTAATACTTAGTGATCTTCTTCAGCCATCATAACTGAACCTGCAATATAAACATACGTTAACATCGCAAAAATAAAGGCTTGAAGTACACCAAATGCTGTTAATAAGAAAAACCCAGGTAAAGGCACGATCCAAGGAACTAACATTAATAATACCATTAAGAACATATCATCCCCTCTTACTGAACCAAATAATCTAAATGCTAAAGATATGATTCTTGAGAAGTGAGAAATAATCTCGATTGGAAACATCAAAGGAGCTAATATAGGCATAGGACCCATAAAGTGTTTGAAGTAATTAACAAAACCATTTAATTTAATACCTACATAGTTATAGTATACAAATACCATAATTGCTAATGCAGCAGTAAAGTTGATATTTGAAGTTGGAGATTCAAAACCTGGAATAACTCCCATCATATTTGATAGAAAAATTACAAGTGCTAATGAACCAATTAATGGTAAATATCTTCTAGCATTTTTCTCACCCATACTATCTGTACCCATAGCAATAATACCTGTGATGTATGCTTCCATTACATTTTGAGAACCTGTTGGTACCAATTGTATCTTACTTGTCGCAGCTCTTACTAATAAAACGATAATAGCAATTACTAATGCGTAGTGCGATAAGATTATCCATTCTTGACCATGCCCACCAATAGCACCTAAGAACGTAAATAGTCTTCCTTCCATTGTCTTCCTTTATTTTGTTGTTTCTATTTATTAATTATTTCACGTATTATAATGACATTATGCTAAATATCTTATAAATCATTAAGCAAAAACTTATATTTGTTTAAATTTGTATCCATTCTTTTTTAAATGTTCTTTGATTTCTTTTTGATGATCAGGACCTTTTGTTTCTAAAGCAATAGTTACATAGGCTTCTCCAAAATCAATTTCTACAGAATTTCTATCAAAGTCAATTTGCACAATATTGGCATCACATTGTGTAAACACATCCGTAATGTCCATTAATGCACCAGGCTTATCCATTAATGTTACTAATAGATTTAATTTTCTGTACGACTTAACCAAACCTTTTTCAATAATTAAAGAAAGCATAGTAACATCAATATTACCACCACTTACTAAAGCACAGACTTTTTTATTTTCAATATCAATTTTATTATGCATAATAGCAGCAACCGTAACTGCCCCAGCACCTTCAACAACAAGTTTATGGCGTTCTAGTAAAAATAAAATAGCATTGGCAATTTCTTGCTCACCAACTTCAACAATCTCATCCACATATTCTAAGGCATAATCTAAGTTTTTTGGCATAACACATCGTACTGCTATTCCATCTGCTATTGTTTTAACACTTTTTGAATCAATAGGTAATTTTGCTTCAAAAGATTCTTTCATTGCACGTGCACCAGTTGCAACTACTCCAATTATTTTAATGTCAGGATTAATACTTTTGGCAGCTATTGCAATTCCCGCAATTAATCCTCCTCCACCAATAGGAACAAGTATTTCTTCTACATTTTCACATTGATCAAGAATTTCAAGTCCAAGTGTTCCTTGTCCTGCAATAACTTTATCATCAGCGAAAGGATGAATAAAAGGCTG
>Ga0105356_10001012_pt1 | contig 27585 bp, 26 predicted proteins | sample GOMGulsemesocosm_3_FD_83502 | JGI IMG/M metagenome (GOLD analysis project Ga0105356, IMG submission 83502) | Methane-oxidizing microbial communities from mesocosms in the Gulf of Mexico - GOM9D Gulf of Mexico | ecosystem: Environmental > Aquatic > Marine > Cold seeps | place: Gulf of Mexico... | reverse complement strand
TTGAGCCAGAACCTTTTAAGGCCCCCAACTTTTGCTTCATTTGTGCACGAGGATTAACGATGCGAGAACCCGGAAAGGTCTGGCTATAAATCTGATGAATTTCAGCGGTGAGGCGTTCGTTCTTAGTTTTCAATGTGTAGGCTTCTTGGAAGGTCATACCCAGCCACAGTATTGCTAGCAGGCCAGCCAACACCGCTGTTCTGCGCCACTTATTCCAGGCAGGGTTTTCCTTGCGCAGAGGCTTGTACTCACCCTGCAACAGGTTGATGACAAGCCCCTGCTCAATGCCTTCGGCAAATACATGCATCAGGCTAACCGCTTCCTGCTGTTCAACCTCAACACTCAGGACTTCAGGGATATCAACACTATCCTGGAAAGTGTGCACTACGGGCATATCCGCATCGTCTAAACCCTGCAGGGCCTGCTTGAAAAACAGCTGTAGATTATCTGGCGCACAGGAGAAGCCGATGTACTCAGACTCTCGCACCACAACTTCGTCACCTTCCTGCAAGACGCTCCAGTTGTTATCCGCATAGGGCAGCGCCAGCACACTGGGCATCAGCTTTTCGATACGAATACCCGCATCACCCAATAGGTGCTGGTAGTACTCGATGCGCTGCTTAGATATGATCACGACGGGATAGACATCACCCTCGTGATGACTACCAATGGCATAGTGTAAATCGTCTATATCGTCAGACAGGGCCTCCTCTAGCAAATTCGGCACGGCAATGCGCACCTTGCTAGGGTTGCGAGTAGGTACGGTCACTTCCGTCAGGAACACTTCGTCACTGGGCACAAGAGCCACCACACGGCGGCCATGGGCAACCTCTGCAGCCTGTTCAAGTGAGCCGCGGCCCTCCTCTAAAACTTCATGGGTACTAGGATTCGCCACTGCCCATTGAACAGCTTCCCCCTTATGCCCCAGGTAGATAATAAATTTATCTGCCACTTTATTTGCCTCGTTGCCTGCGGACGACGTGCACCTTGCCATCATCCAAATTTCTTCTCAGCACACTATATAATGGTGTGTCTATTCCACCAAGCGATACCGTTAAATTGATTGCGAAATACTCGGAGCGAACGTCTACGGGTAAGAAGTTATCCCACTCAACAGCCTGCCCGTTTTGCTGCTGGTTGGCCGCATGACCAGTAAAGTCATCCTTTGTAGTGAACGGTGGATCTTCTGCCGCCTTCTTTACTAGATCAGCTGCCGTACTTGCATTTAAATGCGGATAGGCTGCCTGAAGCACAGGCTCTGATGCGGTATTCACGTTTAAAGCAGTTTGTGTGGGTAGCACGACCAAATATTCTTCCAGCAGCTCAAATACCGTTACCTCTTCATCACTATTAGGCTGAGGGATTTTTTCGTTAAAACCCTTGACCAAGCGTAGCTCTTCTACACTTTTGAACGGTTGATTTGCCGCTAAGTAGGGCTTTTCTAGAGTTTGGTAGTAACTATCTTCTGCACCATTAGGTAGCTCTTGCTGGTCAGGGTCAGTCCAATCAGTTACAGCAGCAGATAAGTTATCTTTTAAACTGGCTGGCACACCGACTTGCGTCAGTAAATTTTGAAAGGTGGCAGTGCCAGCTGAATTATCAGATCCATCAGCTTGTACAAGGTTTGTTAGATTAAATAAGCCCTGAAGCTCTTCCATATTGCCCGAAATGCTCCCCCCCACTCCTTCCAAGGGAAACAAGAACTCTTCAGACAAGTGCAGTTCTTTACTGTGATCATAATCCTTATTCGCCTTTTTTCCTTCTGCTTGTTCTTTTTGTAGTGCCAAGGCAGCAAACTGCTCACCACCGATGGCGTACTGCCAGGCACTGTCTACCAAAATAGTATTTTGAATACGGCGTATCAGCAGGGTTTGCTCAGAGGACATGGCCACAGCAATAATGGCAATGATCGCCACAGAGACCACCGCCATGATCAACGCCACACCGCCTTGACGTTGCAAACTTTTATAAGCCATGAGCAGCCACCACTCTAAAGACACGGCGGATTTTACCCCAGCCCTCTAACTCCAACTCCAGCTCCACCGCGCGCGGCAAACCTGCCGGGCTATCCTGGGCCCGGGACAAGGGTGGCCAGCTCTCCTGCCAGTTCTTTTTATCATCCATAAACCGTGTAGTGAAGCCGGTTACCCCTTGGGCTATACGGCGTTTGCGTGTGGGCTCTTCCGAGCTGCGATCCGCGTCACGCCAATAGATGCGATAGAGATTATAAACATCGGATTCAGGATTTTTACTGTTGGCTTTTTCATCAGGGGTCAGCTCATAGGCGACACGGACAATATCTGAGCGGTCTAGCCCTATAGGGTTCGGCCAACCACCACGGCTAAATTCCAATATACGCCCGTCTAGTTGCTCGCTATGTACCAAAGCATTTTGCTCCGTGCCATAGCCATCACGAATAGGCCGGTCGACCAACTGGTTAATATCTTGATCCATCCAGATAAATGCACGCTGTAAATCAGACAGGCGCTTGCCCGCATCGATAGTCGCTTGACGAGAGTCAGTGGCACTATCAATAGCGCTAAACACTGTGGTGAACAAAATAGCGATCATCAATACCGCTACCAGCATTTCTACTAGGGTGAAGCCTTCTTCTCTCTGCGCTGGTCTCATCACTTCTTATCACCCCACTCCTGACAAGCAGTTTGCTGATCATTAGCTTTTTCACAGGCAGCAGCAGCACTACTCACATAACTGACTAAAGTGGATAAGGAGTTCTCCTCATCACCCTTAAAGACCTTTACCTCTACTGCGCGAAATTCCTTGTCTGGGGTTTCCTTAACCTTTATCTTCCAAGCCCATTTCTTCCCCGCCATGGTCTCATCACCCTGCTTTTCACTTTTACTCGGAAAGCTCTCCTTCAGCAGTAATTCGTTCAAAGCGTTATTCGCTACCCAATGGGCAATTACTTTGTCACGCAGGAAGGCGGTGTTTTTTACATAGGTGCCCGTCGCTTCAATCAAAGAGACCATCGCAATAGCCACAATAGTCATGGCGATAACCACCTCAATTAAGGTGAAGCCACGATTTAAACGACGAAGAGCGGGGAGCGAACTCATAGCTCTACTCCATCATCAAACTTCAACTCCAACTCGCCATCTTCATTTAACTTTATACTAGCGTAAGCGTCTGAATCTTGGTGTTGTACTTGAACTTCAAAATCGGGGAATATTTCACCATCAGGGGTGATAAAGAGGGTCGGCTTTATCTCTTTTTTCTTGTCGTCATTAAACGCCTCAAAGGTGTCTTCTTTTAAACTAATGAGCGTCCCCTCTATACTGACACTGAAGCGATGGTACTCGGGTAACTCAGAAGCACTAAAAACTCCCTTCTTATCACCCTCTTCCTCTGTGCTTTCCCATACTCGATCCTTTTTAGGCTTTGCCTTGGCTTGGCTTTTTCCTGATGAATTTGCCTGAGGCAGAAACTGGTTATTAGAAGCCGCCTGCTTAGCTAGGTCTGGCTCCTCTTCCTTTTCAATTAGCTCATAAAAGCTATATTTATCCTCTTCAAACTTTATGCCCAAGGATTTATTGAACAAGATGCTCTCTTCACTCGCCAACTGCATAACCGCATGCAAGCGCCGCGAAGAGTCCTTCAGGTCAGAATCTCCTCTACCCAAATTCACATTCAACACCACCATCGTCACCATCATGGCGACAATCACCATAACGATAAGCAACTCTAATAAAGTAAAGCCGCGATTGCGGCTTTGCTGGTGTTGATACAAGGGCATTATCTAGCCGTTATTCCCAGTTGGTTATGTCAGCGTTTTCACCTTCACCACCGGGGCGGCCGTCTTTGCCGAAGGAGTACAAATCGTAGTCGCTATTTTCACCAGGGCTTAAGTACTGGTACTCACGCTTCCAAGGATCTTTTGGCATCTTGCTAAGTTGCTGCGTCCAGTTTTGTGGCTCGGGGCTGCCAGAGGGCTTAGTGACCAATGCCTGTAGGCCTTGATCTGTGGTGGGGTAATCAAAGTTGGCTAACTTATAGAGGTCAAGTGCTGAACTAATAGCCGCTATATCAGACTGTGCCTTGGTCTTCTGTGCGGTGCCAATATTGCCAAATAGCTTAGGCCCCACCGTTGCCGCCATAATGGCGATAATGGTAATGGCAATCATAACCTCGATCAGTGTGAAGCCCTTTTGCTGGGGTGATTTTTGCAGTGATGGTAAGCGCACAGATTTACTCCTGTTGGTATAGACTGTTGCGTAGTAATATTGCCTCATTATGGCACGCTTAAGACAGCGCGTCATTCATCTGGTTCCGTAAAATAAGCCTATGCATTTATTAAAAAATTTCCTTAACGTTTCCTCAGTGCGCGAGTTTTTCACCACCTACTGGCTGGCTCTCGCTATAGCGCTTTTATGTGGGATTTTACAGCTGCTCGGCTTTGACAATGCACTGCGCTACGACCGCCAATTAGTCGGCAGCAGCGAACCTTGGCGTTTTCTTACTGCCAACTTTGTGCACTTAAACTGGTCGCACTATTGGATGAACATGGGCGCTCTAGGCTTGCTGTGGTTAATGTTTGTGCGGCGCTTAAACACGGGGGAATGGCTGGTCGTTTTTTTACTCTCGTCCCTGATCGTTAGCACCGGGGTTCAATGGTTAAACACCGACCTGTATTGGTATGTAGGCCTGTCGGGCACACTGCACGGCGTGATCAGCGCCGGGGTATGGCGCGAACTGCGCCATGACAAGCTATTTGCCCTTAGTGTAGGCGGCCTAACCTTTATCAAGCTTATGTATGAGCAGTTTTACGGCGCCCTACCCGGCTCGGAAGAAAGCGCCGGCGGCCCCGTTATCGTGGATGCACATTTTTATGGGGCTATAGGCGGGGTCGTTAGCGTAGCTTTGCTGGATTTAGTTCAGTACTGCAGAACAAGCAAAGCCTCCTAGGCTTGGATGAGATTATTCATATCAAAGATCGGCATCAATATCCCCATCATAATCAACATCACCAAGCCACCTAAAAATACGATAACAAGGGGCTGTGAGGCGGCGAGTAGCGCAGAGGTTTTAGCCTGCACCTCCATCTCTTGGTAGTCCGCTGCACTGATCAGCATTTCATCCAAGCTGCCGCTGGCCTCACCCGAACTAATCAGGTGTAGCATCATGCCAGGAAAGTAGCCCGTCGCCTCTAGGGACTTGCTAATACCCACACCTTCTTTGACTTGATTAGCCGCGTCTAGCACAGCCTGCCTCATAGGCAAACTGGTTAATACATCGGAGGCGATGCGCATGGCTTCCAGTACCGACACACTACTGCCGACAAGGATACCCAGGGTGCGTGCAAAGGCAGAGGCATTGCGGGCCTTAATCATCTTGCCGAGCAAGGGAAGCTTTAAAAGTAACTGGTGATAGCCATAGCGGCGCGACTCTTTTGCCATAAACGCCCGCCAGGCAAATACGGCAGCCACTGCAATGATAATAAACAACCACCAATAACCCTGCACCATGTCACTGGCAAAGATAATCGCCTGGGTTAAAGCCGGCAATTCCGCGTCATTCGACTCAAATATACTCACTACCTTAGGCACAACAAAGGCCAACAGCAGGGTTAGAATGGCAAAGGACATACACACCACAATCACCGGGTACATCAAGCTTTCCATCAGCTTTTTTGACATTTCGTGGCGGCGCTCCGCGTAGTCAGCCAAGCGCATCAATACCGTATCTAAATGCCCCGAAGCTTCACCGGAGGCGATGGTAGAGCGAAATATTTCTGGAAACACATGGGGGAACTCTCCAAATGCATCGGCCAAAGAGTGACCTTCTAGGACCTTCGCGCGAATCGCGAGTAATAGTGTCTTGGTCTTTTGCTTGTCGGTTTGGCGGCTGACTGAGTTCAGGGCCTTTTCTATAGGCATGCCCGACTTCACTAGGGTTGCCAACTGGCGAGTCAGCAAAGTCAAGTCGGTGGCGTTAAGCCTGCCACCTACTTTGGCTACTTTAGGCTTACCCTTTTCGCTACTTTTATCCGAACTACTAGCTTCATTGACTTCCATGGGAGTCAGGGCTTTGTCGCGTAGCTGCTGGCGGATTTGTCTGGCGTTATCCCCTTCTAAAACGCCTTTGACGTTTTTGCCACGGGCGTCCATGGCGATGTATTCGAATGCTGCCACGGTAGTTTCTCTAGACCTCTTGCGTCACACGCAATACTTCATCAATCGAAGTCACACCATCAAATATCAGCTTTTTACCATCGCCGAATATACTTGGGGTCAGCTTGCGCGCTGCCTGGTCAATGTCTTGCTCGCTGGCGCCATCGTGAATCATGCGACGAATCTCTTCGTTCACTTCAATCAACTCATAGATACCACGACGACCGCTAAAGCCCGTGTGCTTACATACCTCACAGCCCTTGTGATCATAAATGGCCGGTGTTTTTTCGCCTTTCACTACACCTAAAATCTTTAGCTCACCGTCACTAGGCTTATGTGGCTGCTTACATGCGCTGCAAAGCACTCGTACCAAGCGCTGAGCTAATACACCAATCACTGAAGACGATAGCAAAAACGGCTCTACGCCCATATCGCGCAAACGTGTGACCGCACCTACCGCGGTATTAGTGTGTAAGGTCGACAGTACCAAGTGGCCCGTCAGACTGGCTTGCACCGCAATTTCAGCGGTTTCCAGATCACGAATCTCACCCACCATGACTATATCGGGATCTTGACGCAAAATAGCGCGCAGGCCACGGGCAAATGTCATATCAACTTTAGTATTCACCTGAGACTGGCCAATACCGTCTAGGTAGTATTCAATCGGGTCTTCTACCGTCAGGATATTGCGGGTCATGTCATTCAAACCACTGATTGCTGAATACAAGGTGGTTGTCTTACCCGAGCCTGTGGGGCCGGTCACCAACAATATACCGTGGGGCATATTGATCAGGCGCTTGAAGCGTGTCAGCACATCTGGGTCCATGCCAATCTCATCAAGATCTAGCTTGCCCGCCTGCTTGTCGAGGATACGCATTACGACGCGTTCACCGTGCCCCGAAGGCAGGGTAGATACACGTACATCAACCGAGCGACCGGCAATTTTCAAGGATATACGACCATCTTGTGGCACACGCTTCTCAGCAATATCCAGCTCGGCCATCACCTTGATACGCGAGATCACCAATGCGGATATGCTGCGTGGCGGCGCTAACACCTGCCGCAATACACCGTCAACACGCAGGCGTACGACCAAATTACTCTCAAAAGTTTCGATGTGAATATCGGAGGCACCCGACTTGATCGCCTCGGTCAAGATCGCATTGATCAGGCGAATGATAGGCGCATCGTCCTGAGACTCTAACAAGTCCTCCGGCTGTGGCATTTCATTGGCAATGGCAGACAGGTCAAAACTGTCCCCCATTTCATCCATGACTTCAGAGGCGTTATTATTGGCGTTCTCATACTGAGCCGCCAACCGTGCATCAAACAGTTCTTCCTCAAGCTCCTGGGTTTTGAAGGTCTTGTGATAGCGGCGGCGCAGCTCCATTAATGTAGACAACTCTACATCAGGCTTGTGCTGCACCAGTATCTCGCCCCCTTCAAAGGAGACAAGAACACCATTGTTTTTAGAAAAGCCGTAAGGCAGTTGGCGCAGGACGGGCTCAGCCACTTCAGGCACCATATCCGCAGAGACAGGCATCGCCGCTAAAATGTCGTCAACCTGGTCGTTACTAGCTTGCATTGGCCTCGGCCTCAACAACTTCGGGGTTTAGTGTTTCGATGCTTTCGGCCTCAACTACAGGCTCTGCCGCTTCTTCCAGCTCAGCCGTTGGCTCTTCTATCTCAATCGACTCAACCACCTTGTCGGTGAAAAATACATTCAACTCTGGCAGCATAGACGTATCAATGTCCAATATTTTAGCCTGGTGACCGGCCTCCAATTGACGGGCTCGCATCAGGCTATATTTTTCCTGGCTCTTTCTATCTGCACTCACCCGGTCACGAATAATCGTCGGGTGTAAGAACACCATCAGATTAGTTTTGACGTTTTTATTCGAGCGATACTGGAACAATCGCCCCAGCAATGGGATATCACCCAGCAGAGGGATTTTAGCAATGCTCTTCGCCTTATTGTCCTGAATTAAGCCCCCCAACACGATCAACTGCCCATCTTCAATCAAGACACTGGTTTTGATTGTTCTTTTATTGGTCACCGTACCCGGCACACCGGCCGCGGCAGAGGCAGCTGACGCCGCCGAGTCAACGCTGGACGTTTCTTGCTCAATATCCAAGCGAATGGTGTCCCCTTCATTGATCTGTGGCTTAATCTTCAGCTTCAGACCAACATCCTTTTGCTCAGTGGTACTAAATGGATTACTGCCGCCAGATGAACTCGTCGTGAATGACCCGGTAGCAAATGGGCGAGACTCACCGACGGTAATTTCAGCCTCTTCATTATCTAAGGTGACAATACTGGGAGTGGATAAAATATTAGAGTTGGAGTTGGAGGCAACCGCCTTAAATATTCCAGCAAAGATATTGCCGCTGCTGCTTTTATCACCAAAGCCCAGTGTAAAGCCGGTGCCCAAGGCGCCCGAGGCGGCCGTGACATCGTTAGTGGCAATAGCATTGCCTATCGAGCTCAATGACTCACCCGCAGAACCGAGCAGCGCACCACCCACGGGAGGGGGGCTAGAGTTATCCCCGGGCTGACCAATTTCTTTACCAAACAAATAACTAAAGCCCAGCTCCTTATTTACGTCGCCCGACACCTCTACAATAATCGCCTCTACATGGACCTGAGCACGTCGAATGTCCAACTGACGAATCACGCTCTCAATATTTTTCATCGCATCAGGAGCCGCCGTGATCACCAAGGCATTAGTTTCCTCGTCGGCCTGAATATCTATTTCTTTGCTTGCTGCAGAAGGAGTTGCCGTGGTTTTAGCACCGCTAGCTTTGGATGCTTTTTTCTGTCCCTCATTCACACCTTTGAGTATGTCAGCCATTTCTTTGGCCTTGGCATACTTCAAGTAAACAACCTTGGTATTGCCGCCCTGCTCTAGGGGCGTATCCAATGAAGATATCAAGGCACGCATACGAGCACGTGCCGCCTTGCTGCCGCTGACTAATACACTATTGGTACGATCGTCTGAGGCCAGCTTGGGTGCATCAGGACTTCCACCTTGTGTACCCTTTTTCTGTTGCATGGAATTCAAGATACGCACTACTTCGGTAGACGATGCATGCTCTAGCTTAATAAATTCAATCTCATCATTATCAGGGCGATCGATACGGTTGATGATGCCCGTTAGGCGGCGAATATTGCTGGCACGGTCGGTCAGTACAATGATGTTACTGCCTGCGTAGGCAGCTAAGTGGCCCTGCTGAGGGACGAGTGGGCGCAAGATAGGCACTAGCTGTGAAGCCGCTACATTAAGAATAGGGATTACTTGGGTAACCAGCTCATCACCTAAACGACGCTTGCCGCTAACCGTAGGCACAGGGCCTTGCTTGGCGTTAACGTCAGGAAGAATTTTTATAATGTCCCCCGCAGGCACTACCGAATAACCGTGCACTTGCAATACAGATAAAAACACACTGTAAAGCTCGTTGGCGTTCATTTCCTTATTCGATATGACGGTGACCTTAGCTTTTACTCTAGGGTCAATCACAAAGTTCTTACCGGTCTTTTTCGCCACGGTAGAAATCAGCGCATCAATATCCGCATCTTTAAGATTTAAGGTAAAGGTCTCTTCCTCTGCAGCAAAAGCTATATTGGTAGGCACCACAAACACCAGTGGCAGTACAAGCAGACTCAATCGTAATATTTTGTGCATTATGCTTAACATTCTTTATATTTCATTCATCTAAAGCTGATAGACAGGGGCACTTCAGCACCACCGCGCATCACAACAACATCGTACCGGTCTGCACCACGCAAGCCATTTAAGGCCTGAGTATTGGAGATCGGCAAACCGTTCACTGACATCAACACGTCTCCCTCTTGCAAACCCAGCTCGTAAAATAAGGAGGGGTCACCTTTGGGGTCAATCTGATATCCCAATAATTTACCGCCACTGCGCTGCTGCTTGATGTTAACCATCGACATTAGCTTTGAGGGGTTGGCTAAAAATTCTTTGCGTAAAGAGGCTGCGCGCTGCGGGGCTATCACTGGCTTGGTAGACGTTCTAGGCGCCCTTTTTACCGGTGCCGGTGCGGCTTTCGTTTGCAGCGCTATACCTTTGATTTGCTCTAGGGGCAGCGTCTCATAGCGCCCTTGATATTCGATGATGACCCTATCGCTGTGAATTTCGACCAGTTCGGCATTGCCCGGCAAGCTATCGCCAATCGCATAGACATCTTGCCTACCATTGCCACGGCTAATCAAGGCAAGCGCCTTATCCATAGGGTTGTGCGCAAGTACACCGCGTAGCACCAAGTCTAGTCTCGTCTTCGGTGCGTCCTTGATAACCTTCGCCTCGGGCTCTGCATTGGTTTCACCAAAAACATGCTTATTGGCAATTTTTGCACCGTAAAACACAGCCTGGCTAGTCGTCCCCTGTTTAGAAGAACTCAGCTGTGCGGCAGGGACTTGTGGCGAATCAGCCATAGGCACCAGCGCCCAAACCAAATCAGCCAGCCAATAGCCGAGCACCAAGACGATGGCAATATTTAGCCCTGTCGGTGCACTTTGTGCTATTCGCTGTACTACTGGATTCAAAGTGATTGTTTGCAATACCGTGTTGGACATTTATATTATTTATTTCTACTTGGCTTAAAACTTATTCTTAAAATGTGTAAGGAGCATGTAGATAGCTACAAAGCCTTAATATACCTACTAATATGCCTAGAAATCAGTAGTATCCATCGCAAGCACATTTATATCATTAGTCGGGGGTTTGAGGCTATAGGCTTTTGCCACTCAATTATTACCCCGCGCTCAGGTGACTCTATCAAATCGATTCTATATAGCTGTGGCAGCACCTCTTGCAGCTGAGACTTCAACCATAGGGCAATATTTTCTACAGTTGGTTCAACATCACCTAACAGTTCATTGATGCAGTGATGATCCAAGCGCTGATAAACAGGCTTAAACAGCGTCTTCACGTCCCCGTAATCCACGGTCCAGCCCATCACCTCGTCCAGCGGAGCCTGCAGGTGCAGCTTAACTGTATAGCTGTGACCCATAGGCTGCTCTTGGCTGGGGATATAAATGGCACATTCAGCGTCTTGCTGCTTCCAAATACGATGTTGCTCGCCATCAAAACTGCAGCCCGCCGTAACCGTCTCCTGCACAACGATTAAAGCCAAGTCGTCAAAGCCTGGCTTCATTTTCTGCCACAACCACTGGGCCAGCACTTCTGAGGTAGGATTTTCTAAGCCTTCAATATCATTCAAATAGCGCTGATGCAGAAGCGCCTGCATAGGCTGCCACTGTGCTTCCAGCTCAGCTTGACTACTACTCGCCTGAGCAAACAAAACCACTTGAAAGCCGTGTCCGTGCAAACGCCCACATTGATGGCCTGCAGGTACATTGGGAAGGTGATGGGCCGCTTCAAAGCGGCTGTGCCGCCACAGCAATGCCTGGCCGTCTGACAAGTACGCACCCTGCCCCGGCGCTGACTGCAAACGCAGCTCAGTCGCCGACGGCAATTTCTCCCCTAGACTCAAGGCCAAACCAATATCAGAAGTAACATTAGATATATCGTTTAAGTACTTGTAATCTAATGACTTAACTAAATCCTCAACTTCTTTATGTATAGCGGACTTGGTAGATAATGCGGATAGCTTAAAACTGTGACCATGCAAGGGGCTGCCCGGCAATTCTCGTGCAGCTTCAAAGCTGCCAGTGGCAATTGTATATATAGATTCAGTCATAGCGGCGCGCAGTTTAGCCCACAAGTTTCTGCAAACCAAGGCCAAACAGCCTATCCGCATTGCGCGAAGTCTGTTGGCCAATACGCTCCACTGTCTCACCGCGCAATTGGGCAATGGTTTTTGCTGTTTCAACGATGTATTGCGGCTTGTTAATTTCACCCTTGGCTAAAAAACTAGGCGGCATATCAGGCGCGTCTGTTTCTAGCAATATACTTTCAAGAGGCAACTCTGCCACCAAACGGCGCAGCTTTGTAGCGCGCGTATAGCTCAGCGCACCACCAAAGCCTAGCTTAAAGCCCAGCTCTATATATTGATGTGCCTGTTGTCCGCTGCCAGAGAAGGCGTGAATGGCCCCACCGCGCGACAACTTGGCTTTGCGCAAGGCCTTGAGGACTTCGTCATGGGCTTTGCGCACATGTAGTATTACCGGTAAGTCCTTCTGTACAGCCAAGTCCAATTGCGCTTCAAAGTAATACTGTTGCTCCTGCGGATCTAAACTCTCATCAAAATAGTCCAGGCCAAACTCACCGACCGCCACGGTGTTAGCCTCACCCAACAATGCAGCTAAAACCTGTACATCCTCACGGCTATGCTCCTTGAGAAAATAAGGGTGCAAACCATAAGCAGCAAACAACATGTCAGACCCCTTCGTTTTTTCAGCCAAACGCCACCACGTCGCTTTACTCACTCCTGGCACAATAATGCCCCGCATACCCACGGCTTGGCACGCCATGAGCTCTTGCTCAAAAATGGTGTCAAAGGCAGGGAAATCCAGATGACAGTGGGAATCAATTAACGGTCTCATGGGTCTATAATAAGCTATCAGAAACAAAAGAATAATAATATGCCTATCAGTGCAACCATCCGCCCCACCGGGCGCTTAGAAATACTTTCCAAACAAGAGGTGGAGCGCCTGCGCGACACCAGCAAAGGCGGGCTCTACTCGATTCTGCGCGGCTGCTCGCTGGCCGTATTAAATAGCGGCAACAGCGGTGACGACGGTAAAAGTTTGCTAGAAAAACACCCTAACTTCGACATTGAGATCTTTCAGGAAGACCGAGGCCTAAAACTCAAATTGCACCATGCCCCCGACGCGGCTTTTGTCGACGGCTATATTATCAAAGGCATACAAGAACACTTATTCGCTGTGGTGCGCGATATTGCCTATATTAACAATGAAATCAGCAGCAGTAGTGACGACTCGGAAGCGACTACCAACGCTGTATTTCAAATATTGCGCAAGGCGCATTTATTTAAGCCACGCTTATCACCCAACTTAATCGTTTGCTGGGGCGGGCACTCCATCAACCACAAGGAATACAGCTATTCCAAACATGTCGGTCACGAACTGGGCTTAAGGAGCTTAGATATCTGCACTGGCTGTGGCCCCGGCGCCATGAAAGGCCCCATGAAAGGCGCAACCATTGCCCATGCCAAGCAGCGCACACGCAGCAGCCGCTACATAGGTATATCTGAACCCGGCATTATCGCCGCTGAAGCCCCCAACCCCATCGTCAACCAGCTGTGCATCATGCCAGACATCGAAAAACGCCTAGAAGCCTTTGTACGTCTAGGGCATGGCATTATTGTCTTCCCCGGCGGCGTGGGCACTGCCGAGGAAATACTCTATTTACTCGGCGTACTATTACACCCAGACAACAAGGCACTCCCCTTCCCCCTCGTATTCACGGGGCCTGCAGGTAGCGAGGGCTATTTTGAGAAGATAGACGCATTCATTGGCTTAGCCTTGGGCACTGAAGCACAGGCGCGCTATGAAATTATTATTGACAACCCCGTGGCAGTAGCGCGTTTTATGCATCAGGGCATGAAGCAAGTGCGCGAGCACCGCAAATGCTCTCACGATGCCTACTACTATAACTGGAGCTTAACAATAGACCCCATTTTCCAACGCCCCTTCGTGCCCAACCACAAAAACATGTCTGGGCTGAAACTGCAACGCAAACAGCCCGTGCACAAGCTGGCCGCCAACCTGCGCCAAGCATTTTCTGGCATTGTTGCAGGCAATGTTAAAGAACAAGGCATACGTGCCATTGAAGAACGTGGCTTATTTGAGCTAAAAGGAGACAAGGAGATAATGGCGGCGCTGGACCAGCTGCTGAAGTCCTTTGTTGATCAGCAGCGTATGAAGTTGCCGGGGAGCCGCTATAAACCCTGTTATACATTAGTGCGCTAAAGGCACACCTAGCCCCTTTGGGTTTGCTGATGATTACCTAGGCAAGTAAAACGATACAATAAACTGTGCTCAGTACCGCCTTAACAAGTTGCTCAAACATCATTCCGGCCAAAAGACGGCCTCCACTGGACGCGCTAACGCGCGCCGCTGCTTTAGGCGTCCCCACCTCCAATATTGTATACTGACTCTTAAGCAACTATTTAGTCTCCAATTATTATGAATAACGATCAAAAAAACACCCCCAATGACTCATGCTGCAATGACACAAGTTGCTGCCCTCCCGCTACCCCGTTTAAACGTGACAGTCCCAAAATGGGGCGCAACGATCCTTGTTTTTGTGGCAGCGGCAAGAAGTTCAAAAAATGCTGTGGGCTGAATGCATAAGTCACTCTTCGCTTATCAACTAATGTGACATTATTCACCCACGCAATCTCATAACAGGTTCTGGCCGTGCTAACCCACGCCGCTGCATTGGGCCTTAGGCTCTGTTATCACCCAAAGTACCTATTAATTTCTCATAAAATGGAAAAACAATGAAAACGTTAACTTTACTAGTAATTACATTGGCTATATTTACACCCGCCTATGCTAGCGACACATCAAAAGAAGCACCCGTTGAACATCTGGTCATCCCCGACGTGACTTCTATTGACGAGGCAACATTAATTTTTATAGAAAAAACATCTGAGTTAAAAAGCAAAAAAAAACTGGATGAGAATGAACTACATCAAATTCATATAATCACCTATACACTTGAAAAAAGTATTGAATATTTCGCCTTGAACCTTGCAAGTGAACAACAGTATTTATCAAAAAAAATAGCTAACGTCGTTGAAGATATTCACCTTAACTCTGAAAACAACCGCAAAGAAGAAACACAGCAGCAGCTACAGAAGTACTTCCTATTAGCAGAGCAGCTCGCACCTGAACTGCAATAAGCTTCACTCGCATTATGAATATGGCTAATACAGCACCGCACTGGGCTGCGTCTTTAATTTAAGCACGGCTTCACTTTGTGCGAACATCAAAGCTACTTTACCCGCGGTGTAGGGCATGCAGAAGCCGTTGTCGCGTCGTATGAGAACGAGGCCGCCCTACTGTGGTAAATAGTTTTCCCCCACAGATCGTGCCATCACCGCACTCATATGCCGATAAGACAAGCCGCTCTCTGCGTGCCATTGATTAAAAGCGGTCTGTATTTTTTTCAAGTCACGTTGAGAGCTAGGGCTATCAGCCACTTCTACGCCCGCCAGTTGCAGGCAGTGCACCACATCCCTAGTGAGCAAAAAAGTAGACTTGCCACAGGCATTGAGGAAATATTGCCCGGTCATCCCCCCTAGGCGACTACCCTCTTTTTTCATTTTCAGAAACAATCCGACTAGGTCATCTTCCGGCCAATTTGCAATAAGTTGCCCAAAGCTGCCGTGCTCTTGCGATATATCGTAGATAAAGTGCAGATTACTGCGCACCGCAAAGACCTTGGTCATATTGCGTACAATGCGCGCGTCCTTAGCATAGGCTTCCCACTCCTCATCGGGCAACATCAACAAGCGGCCATTATCAAAGCCATAAAATGCCTCCTCAAAACCGGGCCACTTTTTGTCCACCACGCGCCACACAAAACCGGATTTAAATATACTCTTCGCCATTAGGCCCAAGTAGTAACTGTTGGGCTGCTCCGCTAGAAAGGCTTTATCCATACTGCTCGGCAGCATAGCCTTCAAGGCTTTATCGCCGCCCTTGCGATCGCTTGCTCTGTTCCAGATCGATTCAAATTTCTGCATAGGTCTTATTCAAGTACTGCAAGATATCTTTAGATTGAAATAACGCCGTATGGGTATTGGGGTCTATTAGGTAAGGTACTTGTACATTGCCGTGTTCGGCATAAAAGGCCGCACGCTTGGTGTTCGGCAGTGGCTTATATTTACCCAGAGAAAAATGCATGGCTGCCGGGCCCATGTCAGACGTTTTCTGCTTGCTGAGATTGACCAAGGTATAAGCCAGTTCCAGCTCGCACAGCAACTCACGCACGGGGCGAGAAAAGGGGCTCGACTCAAAGCTATACAAAGTCAACAATTGCTCTGCCGGCTTGGATTTGCGCTTTAACTGCCCTGCTCCCTTGCGCATGCTTGAGACCTTCTCAGACTGAATCAAGTTCTTGCCCTCCACTTTCAAGGCCGAGGGCGTATGACGCTGCCCATAGGTTTTAAATAGGTAATCGACTATTGCCTGAGCCCCCACACGCTTGGTATTGCTATTGGGGTCCAACAGAAAAGGAATTTCATTTCCCCCCGAAGCCTTTAGCAGGCTATGCGAATAGTGTTCACCACCTTCAGGACAAGGGTAGATAATGGCATCTAAATCTAGCTCGGTCAGCGCTTCACGCACAAAGCGGCACTGGGCACAGCCCTCTCGATCGTACAGCTGTACTAACTGCTCGGGATAAACTGTTGTATAGGGTCGCGAGGTGGTACCGCGCCACTTGCGCAGGGTGGACGCGTTATTCGAGTTCACCACATTCAGAAGGTGGTTTAGCCTCATTCTGTATCCATAGGTTCGGGCATCCAGGACAAATCTGGCAATGCCATCAGGTGATTAGCATAGCGTTTCAAGTCAAAGGCGCGGCCATTATCCACCACATCATTAATCTCTACCGATAAGGCGCAAGCAATAAACTCCAGGGCCTCCGCCCTTTCGGTTCCGGTCATCATTAAACGCATTAGCGTCTCTTTAACAATTATTGGCTCGGCGTCTTCTAATTGATTTTCAACAATCTCAAGTAAATCGATCGCTGTGGCTTGTAGTTCTTGTTCTGACATGACTCTTCTCTATTTAACAATATAGTCGTAGGGGCCGCCGGCCTTCAGCCCACGCTGGTAGGCCTCGCTCTGTTGCATATGCTGTACATACTCAGTGATATGCGGATACCTTGTGGCAGCGCCTTTGGCTACCACCGCCTCTAGGGGGAATAACATCTGGAAGTCAGCTCCGCTTAAGGCCTCACCGACAAAATATTGACTTTGATTACCGTGCTGCTGAGCTAGATATTGCTCTACAAAGACTAAATTTAATTTAACATTCGGGCCCACATAGGCCTTCATTACTTCGTTAGCGATGCCTTTGGCAATGGGGCGTATGAAAAACGGCATGGGCGCTGTCTTTAAGGTATCAAAGATCAGTTTCATGACCATAAAAGGCATCAAAGATCCCTCGGCATAGTGCAACCAGTATTGATAGTCACGCAGCTCTTGGCTACCTGGAGAAAACTGCATTCCAGGCCCGCCGTAGCTTTGCACTAAGTACTCTACAATAGCCCCCGACTCAGCCACAGTGATATCGCCGTCCGTGATCACCGGCGCCTTACCCAGCGGGTGGATCTCGCGCAAACTCTGCGGAGCCAGCTGCGTCTTGACGTCGCGCTGATACAGCTTGATTTCATAATCCAGACCCAGCTCTTCCAGCAGCCATAATATGCGCTGGGAGCGGGAGTTATTCAGGTGATGGACAATGATCATTTAATTTTCCCCAGTCATTTAGGCCACTATTGTAGCAGCAAGTATCCAAGGCATCGCTTACAATAGAGCCACACAAACAGGCACAGACTATGGACTACGAATTCATCCGCGACATCATGGGCCAGTGCGCTGCCCGCTTTTCTATGGAGCAAGAGGCCTTTGGCGCTTGGTTAACCGAAGACCTACGCAATAAGCAGGCTGATATCACTGCCATTTTAAGCGCTCTGGCTCAGCTGCGCCACAGCCAACGCTGGGACTATGAACACCAAGGCTGCGAGTTCATTCTGCAGGCAGACCGTGACAGCGTCAGTGTTAGCGCCAATGGCCTCAACGAAACGGAGGGTGAGCAGCACGACGAATTTGATCAGGGCTATCAGCATGATAGCTGCGAGCTACACGCTGAGTGTGGCTTAGAAGATTTTGAATCTATGCTCCGCGCTTGGCAGTCATTCACCCAAGAGAAGAATTAAGCAGGCCAATAAAAAATCGCGCCATAGGCCATGTTTAGAAGCTATTTAGCCAGATAGTCAATCGACTCCGTTAAACTAGCATGCTCTAATCAGGCAAAAGCTACACAACGGATTAAAAGATATGCAACGACTCAGCCCCGCAGACCAAACTTTTTTATGGCTAGAAAAGCGCCAACAACCCATGCACGTGGGTGGCTTGTTATTATTTGATTTCCCCGAAGACGCGGGCAGTAAATATTTAACAGAAATGGCCGCCGCTATGCGCCAAAGCGACCAACCTACCGCTCCTTTCAATCGGCGCTTAGAAAAAACCAGCTTTGGCCAATACAGCTGGGTAGAAGACGAAAATTTTGATTTAGACCACCACTTTCGCCATGTCGCCCTACCCAAGCCAGGCCGCATCCGCGAGCTATTGGCAATGGTGTCTGCCGAGCACAGCCATTTAATGGACCGCCAGCGACCGCTATGGGAAGTGCATTTAATTGAAGGGGTGCGCGGTAAGCGCTTTGCCATATACAATAAGGTACACCACGCCATGATGGATGGTGTCGCGGCAATGAACATGACGGCTAAGGTGCTATCTACCGACCCAAATGAACGTGGAATGCCCCCCCTGTGGGCAACCGCGCCTCGCCCGAGTAAAACACGAACCAGCCCCAGCTTGGTCAACGCCCCCCGCGATATGATGAGCAGCCTCTTTCAGGTCAGCAATAGCACCCGCAAGCAGCTTTCAACCCTCCCAACAATCACCAAAGAAATCACCAAAAATATGATGGCGGCCCGCCGTGGCGATAACGATGTGGTGTCCTTCAGCGCACCGGCCAGCATATTCAACCAGCGCATCACGGGGTCTCGTCGTTTTGCAGCTCAGTCCTACTCCCTAGATAGAATTAAAACACTCACTCAGGCCTTCAGCTGTACCCTAAATGATGTTGTACTTGCCGTTTGTGGCAGTGCCCTGCGCAATTATTTGATCAGCCAAAATGAGCTGCCCAACGAGCCCTTGATTGCCTTGGTTCCTGTCTCTCTACGTGAAGATGACAGCGCTGGCGGCAACCAAATTGGCATGATACTCGCCAGTCTAGGCACCCACATTGCCGACCCCGCAGATCGCTTGCGCCATATTCAAAAAACCGCAGACAATGCTAAATCTCGCCTGAAGCATATGAGCAAGGAGGAAATTATCAACTATACCGCCCTCAGTATGGCGCCCTCTGGCCTTCAGATGCTGACCGGCATGGTGCCTAAACTACGCGCGTTCAATGTCACCATTTCCAATGTACCAGGCCCCAAAGACCCTCTGTATTTCAACGGTGCAAAAATGGGGGGTATATACCCAGTTTCTATACCGGTAGATGATATGGCCTTGAACATCACCTTAGTTAGCTATAATAATCAGCTAGAGTTTGGCCTAACAGCTTGTCGCCGAACGCTGCCTTCGATGCAGCGTTTGTTAGGCTATTTGTCTAATGGTATTGAAGAGCTGGAGATAGCGGCGGGCATTAAGTAACTATTATGGATAAAAAATTCAACAGCTTCGCCGAGTTCTACCCCTTCTATCTCAGCGAGCATAGCGACCCACGCTGCCGCGCTATTCATTATGTCGGCAGTTTCTGGGTGATTGTGGTTGTGCTCTACGCCGTGCTCAGTGCCAGCTATATGCTACTGCTATTAGCCCCCTTGATTGGCTATGGCCACGCTTGGATAGGTCACTTTATATTTGAGAAAAACCGCCCTGCTACTTTTAAATACCCCTTCTATAGCTTTATGGGTGACTGGGTAATGTTAAAAGACTTTTTACTGGGAAAGTTTAGAAAATAACGCTATTGATCACCCGATATTATTTCTTTTAAGGCCACCCGGCCAGAGCCTGAAACCATTAACACGGCCACAGCCCCTGATCGCAGATCCTTCTCTAAGCGCAGTGCTTCCTGCTTAGGTGCAAAATAAGCGTCAACACCGTAATTTATGCGCAAGCTTTTGCCGCGTATAGAGGTAACACGTCCACGTATAAACACCCCCTCTGTGGGCTTATCTAAACTCGCAGAAGCATACTCGTACAAGCCATCTGCATTTTCTACTAAACTCACATAAACGATTTCGCCTTTACGAACACTGGCACCTAGCGGCTCTCGCGGTATAGAGGATATGGGGTAATTTAAACGCGCATAATTGCCACGAAACAATGATCGAGGATCGCGAGGGACCGTCTTAATACGCACCTCTTGCCCCACCCACAACGGTAGTTGTGCCTTCACCACCATGCCGGTTAAAACCAGAAACTGAAAACCAATAGCAACAATAAGCCAGTACTTTTTATTCAACATGATCATGCTCCTTCACGGGGTTCACATGCTTCCAGTACTTTGCTGCCGCTAATAATATTGCAGCAAAAAACAAGAACAATAAGGCACCTCCCTCATAGCTTTCAATCAAGTCCACGTAACGTAAAAATGCCGTAATCAAAATACTCCAAACCCCCAAAAAGAAGTAATGATATATGCCCTGCTTAATACCGTGCATGATTAAACCAATCCCCGAGAGCAAGAGCACTACATTATCGAGTACCTGAAAATAAGTGCTATAAACCCTGTCATCTACCGACATCACTAATAACAGCAGAACAAAGTAAGCTCCACACAAGCCAGCTACCGGCAGCAACCTAGTGGTATTTTGTACACAAAACAGCGACAAGACACTCAGCACAACCATCAACAGCAATAAAGAATTAGAATGAGGCCAATCGGCTCGAATTAACTCCCGCCATGGCTCTTCAAAACTCAGGATAAACAGCATTAACAATGTAAAACGTAACACCCACACACTCAGTAGCGAAGCATAATCTTGCGCTTTAATACTGGCCTTTAAACGCAGCCAGTGACTAAAGGCATAGGCGAAAATGAAGAGGCCCACACTGGCCACCGCATTCTCTAAAAGAAAGTCAAAACTGTGCCGATAAGCCCAGTATTCCGCCAAGTTATACTCGATATATAAGCCAATGCTAAAGACGGTTGCTAAAAATAAAATAGTGCTCTGAGGTCCTCTATACAACACCCACAAAGCAGCCAGTATGAACACCGGAAACCACACCGGCTTGAAGTGCATGCCCGCCTCTACAAAAAACCACGTAAGCCCCAATACCAAGCTAAACAGTGTCAGCCAGGGACTTTTTGTCAGCAAGGCAAATGGAAGGCTACCCAGTGCCCACCACAATATTCCATCCGGCATGTGCTCGCCCAGGTGGTATACCTGCGCGATAAGGATGATGGAAGCCCCATAAAATAAGTTCCCCAGCAAGAACAAACCGCTCTGACAGCCGTTTAAATACTGCTTAGCGGCCAACGCCTGCGTACCCATAGTTAACGCTATCAGTCCCCATAGCCGCGCCCCACGTGGGATATCCTGCCAATTAGCGCCTATAAGAATAATGAGCGCGACCCCGACAAACAATAAACCTAAGCTGAGTAGTACATTATACGCAAAGGAGCTACTATTAGCCCGGTGATAGTCTGCGCCATAGCGACGGCAAATAGCCTCAGCCTGTTGCTGGTCAATGAGATCTTCTTTGACCCAATCGGCAGACTCCCTTGCTAGGTCATTTTTTAACAGGCGTATGAGACGCATCAGGCTTCCTATAATTACTCTATAGCGACCTATTTTTAAACGTCTCCCGCCCACAGGCAAGCTTTAACGGCTAAGTTGTCTTTTTCGCTACTGTAGGAGCAATTTTCTAATACGCAGTGTCTAGCCCCCTATTTACCCTCAGCTATTTTTTAACGCGATCAAGTAGCCGTTTTTTTAAGCTTGGCAAAAAATAGTAAGCGCTTAATAGACAAAGCCAGTAAGGGCGCCATAGCAAACATCACAAGCAAGGTGGTGAAAGGCATAGACAACCAAATAACATAGACTAGTGCGCAGCCTATAGCGGAATCCAGTTGGTCGAGCATAATAAATAGTACGCGATGTCTATCTGGACTCTCACCAGGAGCTGCCCCCATTCGCCGCTTTAAAAAGGAGTTAGGCAGCTCCGCAACCATATACCCTAAACCTAATACCAACCCCACCAGCCAAGCGGGCTGTTGTAAAATACCGAAGGTGAGTTGCCAGCCCCCTAGGCTCGCGAGCCACGCCGTCAAATATGCACCAGGCACCGTAAAAAGCGGCATTAAAATCAATCCCCTTAGGGTTTTATTGGCCCCAAACAGAACAGGGCTTAATGGTATTTTCAGCTGCGGCAACCAGTCCTTAGTAACCGCTATCATGTGTAGTATTCCTCCAACAATTAAAGGAATAATTGCAAATAGTGCACTCATCAAATGATCAACTATCCGCTCTCCCATCAAACCGAGCAGAGCAAATAAAACTGCGGCCCCTAGCAGTACACCTAACATCAATTTAGGGCTTTTGAACTTGTAGTAGCGGCCATTATGCAAATTGGCAATAGAGTACACGGGGATAAGTAAGCACAGTAATGCGAAAACCCATGCCTTATCTACAGCGAGGGTCACCAAATAGACAGGCCCTAATAACAAAGCACTCCAGAACACTGGCATACCGAGATAGCCAAGGCCCTGTTCATCTTCAACATTGCCAGCCTCGTTAAATACTGACAAACGAATGATTCCTGTTGCCACCATGCCCGCCAAGACTAGGCATTCATACCAAGCATCAAACCCTAATAGATATAAAAATAAGACGGGTGCGACTAAATAATCAAACACATCAACAAAGCCATCTAGATAACGACCAAAGTCCCGTGTAATACCGAGCTTACGAGCCAACACCCCATCCATAGCATCCGCTATTAGGGCTATGTATAAAACTGACAATGCGTAACTGAACTGCCCCTGTAGCATTAGTACTACAGCCATACCCACAAATAGAATGCCCGTCAGTGTTAGACAGTCCACTCGATTCAACTGCACAATAAAGAACGGCTTTTTTTCCAACTCTGATTTTTCTTCTGGCATTAGATCTATTGAATTTTGATTCATAATTTACTTTCCAAAAACATTTACCCACCTGTGACAACTGATAGCTTTCCACTGGCAAGTTGCGTGCGTAGCTGATGTCGATCTATCTTAGAGTTATGCCTGACATCAACGGGAATTTTCTGCAGCCTAATAACTTCAGCTTCTTGTAATTGGTTGTCACTCAAATAACTCTTGATTTTCGGCATTGCTTCAAACATTTCGTCTGCCAACAACTCCACACACAAAACTGCTTGTTTATTAGGCCCTTGAATAAGAGCCGACCGCACCACGCCACCAATACAGTCTAATTGGTTTTCTAGAAGGTAAGGCTGTAACTGCAACTCACAGTGCTTTACTACGTCGTTCTGACGGCCGGTCAACCAAATACGACCTTGTTCATCGAAATAACCTATATCGCCGGTGCGGTGCCAGACCTCACCATCTGCACAGGGAATTTTATTTTCACGTGTCGCCACAGGGTTATCAACATACCCCTTCAAGACATGTCCGCCTTTTACGACAATCTCACCTAATGGCACGCCGTAGCTGCGCAAGCTGAGGTCAGTAATTTCCTCTCCATGCTCTGGCAGATCAACGATAGCGACTAGCGCTTCGGGGACCGGTTTGCCCACTAGATAACCCTCTCCCTCACTCGCGAGCAGTTCATCACCATATATGCCACTAATTGGCTCTACTTCAGTTGACCCATACAAAACATCGACACGTACATTAGAAAAAGCTTTTTGCATACGCTCCACCAAGGTTCGATGCACGGTAGCTCCACCTACTGTAATAGCTTCCACGCTGGGCATATCAAAATTTTCATTTAAAGCGTAATCTGTCAATGCTTTGAAAAAAGCAGGAACACCAGTCAAACGACTAACACCTAAATCCTTAATTTGACTACAGACCAAAGCACCGTTCGCATCCCCGAGGCCAGCATCAAGTGCCGGAAATACTGTTGTCCAGCCACAGCACATATTATGCAATGCCAACACAGGCATGCAAGTCATGTCTATTTCACGTCTCCCCTTTTGAAGGTAATTACTCATCGCAAAATGCTGGGCTAATAAACTGCCATGGGTGCGATCTGCGCCTTTAGGTCGCCCGGTACTACCGGAAGTAAACGTAATCAGTGCATGGGAGTCGGAGCTTTGCGGCTCCACATGTAAGGATTGGCTCTCTCCTTGTAGTTGCTTCAGTCGTTTTGAAAACCAACGTGTGCAATCAACAGAAAAACAAGGAATACGCCACAGAGGTAAGATGAGCGGCCTAAACTTCAAAAAACGTTCACTACTGACCAGCGCACAGGCTTTGGCATCATGTAATGCCATAATTATTTTTTTAAAGCCCATGGCAGGGTCGATAAACACAACAACCAAGCCCGATGACAATAAAGCCGAAACCAAGCAATACAGTTCGACACTAGGAGCAAGCATTAATACGATACGGTCCCCCGCCTTAAAACCCGCTGCAGAAAAGCCGGCCTGAAACGCACCTGAGCGTTGGACCACCTCATTATACGTGATAGTATGGTACTCTGTAACCATGTTACTTGACCAGCTGAGTGGGATTCGTATGGCCTCTTCATCAGGGCATTGCTCAGCTTGTTCCAGTAACAGACGCACACAATTATCTTCACTCATTTATCTAACACCTTATAAAATAAACCATAACGACGCCTATGAGTGCTCTCATCGGTAAAGACCTCATCGGCCAATGAACTAGCACCATTAGCTTCGCGCATTAATACTCCCCCTATCGCCGAATATACGCCAACCGCACGTGACATATGCTCATGTAGTAATTTCGTGTAAATACCATAGCGACGATAAGCGGGAAGAACCCCCACTGTTTTTATTAAACAAGTATAGTTATCAAGAAAATCAAAATGTTGATGAAAGTCTAGTTCCGAACTACTAAGGTCAGTAGCAGCCCCCTGATTAATCAATGAGGAATAATCAGGAAATGCCACCAAACAGCCCGCTAACTCGCCTTCAGGGCTTTCAATTTTGACTGAGGTATGCGGACAGATACGCCGCACATAACTCTCACCAAAGCCCGCTTTAAACAAACTAAAGGGAATGGGACTATAGGCAAAATTATCAGAAAAAACCGCATCAGAAATTTCGAAAATCTTTTCAAGATTCTCCAACATATATTCAGGGGTTAATGTCGAAATGGTGAAGCCCGCATCCTCACAGGCCTCTAAGTTATTCACGCGTTGTGCAAAACGAGTAGGTAATTTCTCGACCTGCTCAGAAAAAATACTGTAATAGCCTTGAGAAAACTGATAACCCAACTGCTCCAATAACGCTTCATAATACGGTGGATTATAGGGTTCCCCCGGTAGAGCGCCCTTATCGAAATTGTTCAAGCGAATTCGATATTCGCCATAAGTCGTGAAATTAATCGGACCATAAACAGCCTCAGCGCCCTGATCCACAGCCCAGCGTTCAAACTCAGAGAACAAGCTTTGGTTCGCAGGTAGTTGATCTAAGGACTCCCAGTAACCAAAAAAAGCTACCGGCCTGCTCTCAACCCTTAGTTCCGGGTTAAAAAAACCGGCCAAGCGAGCTTGCCCGGGCTCTACACTGACCCAAGCCCTGCCCTGCTGAAAATACGGATTTGCAGAACTAAAGCTTTGAGCCAGTTGTTGTGCGTTCTCTGGAATCCAAAAAGGGTCATCTTTATAAACGTCTTGGGCCACCGTCAGAAACTCCGGCGGCAGGTTTTGTTCAGGCGTCCACGGCATCGACATCCGCCACTCCTTCCTCTTCGGTGGACTCAAAATCTAAGCGCTCAATAGTGCCTTTACCTCCATCCATGCGTACGCGCTCACCGTTTTCCATCATTTTGGTCAGACTAGGAATGTTAACAACAGCGGGAATACCCAGTTCGCGAGCAACAACCGCAGAGTGGGACAGAGTTGAACCTCTCTCTACTAAAATACCACCTGCCGTAGGAAATAACGGCGCCCAGCCTGGGTCGGTACGCACAGTACAAAGAATTTGACCATCTAATGTCAGCTCGTCTTCAGGGCTGAAAATTAATTTAATCGGCTGCTCTACTACTCCTGGGTAGCAACCAATGCCTTTTAATAGCTCTTCAGACTCCTGTACCTGCTGGTCACCCACATACTCAAAGCTATTGTGGTGATAAACGGGCCCATAAGTTGAGAAGTGGTGTGCTGGTTCATCGTCCTCATAGGCGGCAAATTCTTCCTTGCGCCCCGCCACCAATGATTTCCATTGAGTTTGCACACTGGCGCCTTCCATATAGGCATCTAATTCATCAACATGTAGATAGAAAACATCTCGCGCATCTTCAAGTAAGTCATATAAAGAAAGCTGCTTGCCAATTTCTAAATAGGCTTCGCGAGCCAAGCCGAAAGCACGGGTTCGTGCCAAGCGCATATTTTCACGATTTTTCACCGAGTCTCGCAACTTCTGCAAGTCTCTCTTAAATTTACGCAGCTTTCGACTGCCAAACTTGGCCTGAACCGCCGTAAACGCTTCTTCCTCAGCAGCTCCGCGGAATTTCATCTCATTCGCCGCTAAGGTTTCCAGTGTTAGGTCTTCACGGGTAAGGAAGTTTTTTAGCACTGAAAAGATAAAGCTCGGATCCTGTCGAAGAGTCACAGACTCTAATTTCAACTCACCTATGCTGCGATCTCCATAACGTTCGATATATTCTAGGCACAGCTCATAAAATGGCGGAAAGCGCACCTGAAGAGCATCCAGAAGGCTATCATTGGGAGTGTCTTCTAACAATTGGCGCAAAGGGTCTTCGGCCCTCACTAGGTCACACATACGCAGCAACATCTTAGTCGGCTCCGTAGACTCAATGCCCTCTTCACCAGACATTAAATTATTTTGCACCAGACTAGGGTTTTCCAAACCCACATCTTCCAGCCAACGGTTCACCTTGCCGTTCATCATCATGACGTAGAAATCATTGAAAATGGGAGCTTCCCACTTACCCGTCAACTCATCATGCAGGTATTTTAAAAGCTTCAGCAGCTCAGCCATTTCCAAAGTGTGTAAACTTCCCCGGTCTACCTCTGCATAGATACTTTCAAAACGTGCACGGAAGGCAGGCACCATATTCTTCAGTTGACGGAAACCCATCAATAAGCGGAACAGTGCATTAAAGGTTGAAGGCAGCTTCGCCAAGCGCTGCATCCGGCTTAACTCCTGCTCTTCAACCAGATCAACAGGGTCTTGCAGACCCATCATGCGTTCCATGTCGGCCTTATTCGTTTTAAAGCCAGGAAGTACTAATAAGGCACGATACCAGTTGTTAATATTGTAATAAATGCGGCCATTGATCAGCCCCAACATATTATTTAACACTGGGTCTAACTGCTTCATCTGCTTAGCAGACATGCCTAACATACTGTAGGTTTGCTTATATACAGCAGCATAACCGCGCTGGGCAAAACTAAAGGTTAGCGGTGTCGTTACGCCACAATAGCTTTCCTGAATATTAGAGTTATCCCATACCAAGCGCTCACCCTTGGGCTGCGCTGGCGCAGGCAATGAAGTCACTGGGCGCGTCTGTAGTATATATATTTCATCA
>Ga0105356_10001010_pt1 | contig 27613 bp, 13 predicted proteins | sample GOMGulsemesocosm_3_FD_83502 | JGI IMG/M metagenome (GOLD analysis project Ga0105356, IMG submission 83502) | Methane-oxidizing microbial communities from mesocosms in the Gulf of Mexico - GOM9D Gulf of Mexico | ecosystem: Environmental > Aquatic > Marine > Cold seeps | place: Gulf of Mexico... | reverse complement strand
TTCAAGAAGTATACCGTTTACAAGGCGTTAAGATTAACGATAAGCACATTGAAACTATCGTTCGTCAAATGCTACGTAAAGCTAACGTAATCTCTGCTGGTGATAGTCACTTCCTACCAGGTGAGCAAGCTGAAGTTTCACGTCTGAAAATTGCTAACCGTCAGCTAGAAGCTGAAGGTAAGCAACCAGCCGTGTTCCAACACATGCTTATGGGTATTACTAAAGCGTCTCTTGCAACTGAGTCATTCATCTCAGCTGCATCTTTCCAAGAAACAACACGTGTTCTAACAGACGCTGCTGTTCATGGTAAGATTGATGACCTTCGTGGTCTGAAAGAGAACGTTATTGTTGGTCGTCTGATCCCTGCTGGTACTGGCTTCTCTTATCACCAAGAACGTGCGAAAAAACGTGCTGGTAAAGTAGAAGAAGTAATGCAAGAAATCACTACTGATGAAGCTGAACAGAACTTAGCGAACCTACTAAATAACCTTTAATTGATTTGCTGAATGCAATTAAAGTAAAAAGGAAAAGTCACAGACCCACTGATACTTTTTCTTTTTTATTGAGTAGATAAAGTTGTAGTCTTTTACAGCTAATAAAAATCCCCAATCCTATTTCGATAGGTTGGGGATTTTTTTATGCCTGCTGAAAATGAACTTTAGATACGGTAATGAAAGCATAAATAAGTGCCACAACAATGGTAGGTAAGATAGTAAAAAATATTTCAGGTGTATCAATGGCCATGTGAATATTAATCAGAATGGCGCTTGTCATAAAAACGGTAATCAAGGGTGAAACCCAAAACCGAATAATAGGATGTTGAATCTTATTATAAAAATAAACCACAATATGAGTTAGTAATAGTGTTGTAACAAAACTGCAAATACCTTGGGTTAATCCCGATGTTATTTGAGATATTTGATCGCTAGAGTTATTAATATAGAATGCCCAGCCTCCCCAAAGAAAAAATGCAAATGTCGCAGAAAAGTAGTTATATAAGTTGCTCGTTTTTTTCATAGTATTTCAAATTTAATTTTCTATTGTTAAAAGTGGCTAATGCTTAAGTATTAGGGTTTTCTTGTTCCCTCTCATTTTTGACTGTGTTTTCTCTAATCAGTCTCTCTTAGTAGATATAAATTACGTATTATTTTATACAGTAGCGTAAAAGTCAGCTACAAATGTATGGTTTTCGTATGAGTTGGCTAAATACCATTTTTGGCATAAAAAACTAAAATACCACCCTCAAATCAATCAATTGATCGCTAGCGTATATAATTTAGGTTTAAATCCTGCCTTCTAGTGTGGTTATTACTGTTTACCGTGATGCGCATCACGTTTGATATTTGTTAGTTTGAGCCTTATCAAGCTATGAATTACCTAATAGTAAAGACTTACATCCTAAGGACTGCCTCATGTAGTATGTTGCGAAATTTGTGATTAATCGCAATGTTTAAAAACTTATCATGGAAGATAAGTCAAAAGTAGTAGTTGCATTTAACTTGAACAAAGGTGCAATTCGGCTGAACTTAAGGAAGGGTTAATGGCTGCAATAAAGACAAGTATTAATACTCATAGCGAATTATTACGCACACTATTAAAACAATATTCAAACAATCAATCAGCGTCTCCTGCTTTAGTCTTTTTGGATGATGGTGATGAAGCGACTTCAGAATTAACTTATGAACAACTTTATTTTCAAGCGTGTTTATTTGCTGATGGTTTAAACCGACAGGACTTGGTCGGTGAGCGGGTGTTATTACTTATGCCATCGTCTATTGAATACGTCGTTGCTTTTCTTGGTTGTTTATTTGCAGGTGTGATCGCTGTACCTGTTTATCCTCCGCGTAATGGTCACCATGCTAAACGTATGCTCGCCATCATTGACGACGCTAATGCGAAAGCCTGTTTAGTGTTATCGAATAGTAAAACAGAGGTCACAGCGGCACTCTCTGATACATTGCCACAAAATATAGATATCATTGGCTTTGATGATATCGCACATATTGCTCAGGGAGCTTGGGTTAATGAATCGGTTTCCGCAGAGCAAATAGCCTATTTGCAATATACCTCTGGTTCAACGGGGGTTGCCAAAGGGGTAATGGTTTGTCATCACCACCTTGTGAATAATTGTTTGTCATATGCAGATGCTGCCAGTGTAAACACGGCCAAAACATTTGTTTCTTGGTTGCCTATTTTTCATGATATGGGGTTAGTGCAAGGTATTATTATGCCGCTAGCATTAGGGGCTACCGCTGTGTTTATGCCGCCTGCATCTTTTATTCAGCGGCCGCTTCGTTGGTTAACTGCGATAGATAAATATCAAGCCTCTTTTAGTGGTTGTCCAAATTTTGCATATCAATTATGTGTTGATCAGATTACTGATGAGCAAGCTGAGGAGTTAAATTTATCGAGTTGGCAAGTTGCGTTAAATGCAGCTGAACCTATCTCAGTAGATACGGTTGCCGGTTTCCTTGATAAGTTTGCTATCAGTCAGTTTAAGGCTTCGTCGTTAGTTGGCGGTTATGGTCTAGCAGAAGCAACGTTGTACGTGACGTGCGATGATGGCTCTGTTCAAAATAAAGCACTATACATTGAACGGAAGAGCCTTGAAGATGATGTGATCCTTGTTACGGACTCTTTTATCAATAACGAATTACATACTGCAATTTTTCCGAGTGGTGTATTGGGGGATGAGCCGCAGATAGCTATCATTGATCCTAAAACAGCTATCGAATGCGATAATAATCAAGTTGGTGAAATTTGGGTATCTGGTAATAGCGTTAGTCAGGGGTATTGGAATAAGGCTGGAAATGATGAAATATTTTCGGCTCAGATAAAATCAGATAGTACTAATCCAGCAATAAAATTATACCTACGGACTGGTGATCTCGGCTTTGTTCGTGCAGATAAGTTGTATGTTACAGGGCGCATCAAAGATTTAATTATTATACGTGGCGCTAATCATTATCCACAAGATATTGAGTTAACCTGTGAAAATAGTCATCCAGATATACGTAAATCGGGGTGGGGGGCGGTATTTAGTACGGGGAGTAATACCGAACAAAAACTAGTTGTCGTGCAAGAGATCAATCAAGCTGCTTATGATTCTGTCGATGTATCAACGATGGGGCTGTTATTAGAAAAGCAGATACGTGCTGTACATGGGATCGCGGCTGATACCATTGTTTTTGTTCGCTCAGGTAGTATTCCAAAAACATCGAGTGGAAAAATTCAACGTACGACCTGCCAGCAATGGTTTGTTGCTAATGAACTGAATGAAATTGGTCGTTGGGAAAAGCCGGAAATACAAAAACAATATTCAGAAAATAATTTTATATCGTTATTAGAATCAAAACAAAGCCTCATCGATTGGTTAGTCAAAACGGCTGCAGATATTACAGATCGAGAGATTACCGATATAGCCCCCTCATTAGCATTCACAGATCTAGGACTGGACTCGTTAACACTTGCCCAATTTGCAGAAAAGATTGCTTCAGCCTCTGGCTTTGATATCCAACCCTCGCTATTTTTTGAATACCCGAGTATTGCCAGCCTTGCTGACCATATGGTTGGTTACAAAACGAGAATTACGACTAAATCAGTGAAATCTGAGCCTATCGCAATTATCGGTATGGATTGTGTCTTTCCCCAAGCAAATACCCTTAACGAATTTTGGTCTCTATTAACTAATGGTGAAAATGCGATCACTGAAATCAGTGCGCAGCGACAAAAATTAACAGGTTTTAAATTTTCTGAGAATAGCCCTTATCGTAAAGGTGGCTTCATTGATAATGTGGCAGGGTTCGATGCTGGGTTATTTAATATTTCACCACGAGAAGCAATCAATATTGACCCTCAACAACGCTTGTTATTAGAAACCGTTTGGGGAGCACTAGAGCATGCCAATATTGCACCAGACAGTTTATCTGGCTCTGCAACTGGGGTATATGTTGGCATCAGCAATAATGATTATTTCCGTTTACAGCGAGACAATACCACTGAGTGGGATTATTACTCTGGAACAGGGAGCGCATTTAGTGTTGCTGCAAATCGAATCTCTTATAGCTTGGACTTAAAGGGGCCTAGTTTAGCGATTGATACTGCTTGCTCTTCTTCGCTTGTCGCTGTACATCAAGCGTGCCGTAGTCTTGCGTTAGGTGAAACAGATCTTGCTTTAGCTGGCGGCGTGAACTTAATTCTGGCATCGGACTATGGGGAGATATTTGCGCAATCACAAATGTTATCACCGAATGGTCAATGCCAAACGTTCAGCGATAGTGCCGATGGTTACGTTCGCGGTGAAGGGGGGGGCGTCGTTGTATTAAAACGTCTAGTCGATGCCGAACGTGATGGTGATGTTATCTATGGCGTCGTTCGTGGTTCTGCTGTGAATCAGGATGGGGCAAGTAATGGTCTCACTGCGCCTAATGGACTCGCGCAACAACAAGTTATTTCCAATGCATTAAATGCGGCGGGATTTGAGGCGGGTGATATTGATTATATTGAAGCACATGGTACTGGTACGCCATTAGGTGATCCGATTGAAGTAAATGCGTTGAAAGCGGTGATGGATGGAAGTCGTGGTCATCACCCTTGTCTGGTTGGTGCGGTTAAAACAAATATCGGTCACCTAGAATCAGCCGCTGGTATTGCCGGATTAATAAAGACGACATTAATTTTGCAGCATGGTGACATCCCAGTAAACCAAAATTATGCGAAGTTAAATCCGAGTATTAATTTGGATTCGACACGTATTCAATTAGCGACAGAATCTAATATTAGTGATTATACGAAAAGACCGAGTGTGGCGGGTGTGAGTTCATTTGGTTTTGGTGGGACGAATGCGCATCTTGTATTGTCTGCATATAAAGAAAGTGATGTTACCCATACCGAGTTAGCAACGGACATTGTGTCTGAACATTCCTTATTTACAATTTCAGCGGATAGCGAATCGAGCCTGTTTCGTCTCGCTAATGCTTATAAAGAACTCTTGGCTGGCGACGTAATGTTAAATGCGTTATGCAAGCAGGCTAACCAATCTAGAGCACAGCTTAAGTACCGTCTCGCTATCGTCGCAAGTTCTACCGAAGAGGTTATTAGCGAGTTAGAGAGTGATAAGTTAAACAATAGTGTAGCTATTACGGGATGTGTATCTAAATTACCACGCATTGCAGCAATGTTTACTGGGCAAGGTTCGCAATATATTGGCATGGGTCGAACTCTCTATAAGTCAGAACCTGTCTATCAACGCATGATTGATAAGTGTGATGGCATCTTAGAAAAATACCTCAGTCTATCAATTAAAGACATCATGTTCGCAGACGAAGATAATGACAAAATTCACAATACGCAATTTTCTCAGCCAGCGCTAGTCGTGACAGAAATCGCTTTATTTGAGCTGTGGAAAAGTTGGGGTATTACGCCTGAGTTTGTCCTCGGCCACAGCATCGGTGAATATGCAGCGGCTTACGCGGCTAATGTACTGGATCTTGATACAGCTTTAAGACTTGTTGCTGTGAGAGGCAAGCTTATGGCTAGCGCACCTGGCCAAGGGGCTATGATCGCAGTAAATGGTAATTCTCAAGATGTGAAAGCGTGTCTAGATTCATTATGGAATACGGTCGATCTTGCTGGCGTTAACTCACCCGGAAATCTTGTACTATCAGGTGATGTCACAAGAATTACAGACGTATCTAATTTACTGGTTAATGCCGGATTTGATGTGACGACATTGAAAGTAAGCCACGCTTTTCATTCGCAATTAATGGATTCGGTGCTTGCTGAATTCGAGCCGGAATTTACTTCTGTAATATTAAATAAGCCGAGCATCGAGATGATCACGACGGGTGGTTCGCGTGATATTACCGATAAGAATTATTGGATACAGCAATTACGTAATACCGTCTCTTTCGCTGATGGAGTCACTGAATTAGAAAGTCGTGGTGTTGATACTTTCCTTGAACTCGGACCAAGACCCGTATTATCTCAACTCGGTCAGCAGAACATAACCTCAGGGCGTTGGCTTGCTAGTCTCACACATTCAGTTGATGATAATAAGCAAATTAGAACGAGTTTAGCGACTCTATTTACAAATGGAACACGAGTCGATTTTTCACAGTTAGATAAACATATTCGACCTGCAAAGTTGACGTTACCGCGTTATCCATTTGAGCATACTGATTATTGGTTTAAAGAAAGCAAAGTTAAGCGTACCTCTTTCCCTCGCGCTGATATTGAGTATGTTTGTGGCAATAAATTAGATCTGGCAATTAAAGGCATACATTGCTTTGAAAGCTACCTGCCTGATGTTGATTATGCATATTTGTATGATCACAAGGTGCAGCAACATAGTGTATTGCCTGGTGCTGCTTACATTAGCTTAATGATGAGTGCATTAACACAGTCAAATGTCGGTTATGATCCAAAAAACATGTCGCTGTCTGATATTGCGTTTAATAATCCAATTGATTTACAGCGTCAACCTCATGCTATTCAAACCGTCGTGCAGCAAGTTGATGGATTGGCATATTTAGAAATTGAAATCAGTGTTCAATACAGCATTGATGATGATTGGATTAGTTGTGCAATAGCATGCGTGACAAGTGATGGTGCATCAACATCTCCCGATAATGTTGCCCCGGTATTTGACCGTCACGTGGCCAATTTAGTTGACCTTTCTCGCTTTTATCAACATTGGCATGAACTCGGCTTACAATATGATCATGCTTTTCAAACCTTGACGGAATTATCTCTCGATGATGATAAGGTCTCAGGCCAATTAAAGTTACAAATACCAGAAGACAAATGGTTAGATCAGGGGATTCACCCGACTTTACTTGATGGGGCTTTCCAATCATTAGGTGCAGTACTGTTAACGGATGAATGGGCTGATGTTGCAGAGGGCAAGATCCCGCTACCAACCTCTATCGATAGCATTAAGGTCTTTGCCACGGGGTTATCTCAACTGACTGTTCATGCCGCTATTAGACCTGAAGAAACGGATGAGCATCAAGTTGTTGCTGATATCACTTTACGAGATAGCGATAATAACATTGTGGTGTTGGTGCAAGGCTTGTTATTAACTTGGGTTAATGCGCTGGCATTGGAAAACACAGATAACAACGCCGATATTTATGCTGTCGAGTGGACAGATCAAACTTTCAATACGCTACAAGTAGTGGATGACGAACAGCAATCATGGGTTGTCATCACTGGCGGTAATGATGTTGCGGAGATAACGCTACGATATCCTGAAAATACATTATTTATTAAAACGGTGGCGGAATTAGCGAGTATATCCACACCAGTAATAGATCGTATCGTATTTATTAGTGAAGCGAATATCGCCACGAACAGTGAAGCATTCATTGCTCAAAGTATTGTGATTTGTCAGTCTGTACAAGCGCTGGTATTAGCGGTAAATCAATTGCTAAACTTGGCTGGAAATGCACAAGTGGTTATTGTGACTCAGGACGCGGAATCACTTGCTAATGCCGGTCTAGCAGGCATGGTTAAAGCGGCTGCAAATGAATATCCACAATTGAACATTCGTCATTTATCGCTACCGCAGAACGCTGAAATAACAGATTGGGATATGGCCACAAACCTGATTGCGGGTGAATGGATATTAGAGTCTAACATTCAGAGTGGCTGTGTTTATAAGCCTAAATTAATCCCCGTTATACCTTTTGAATCTCAACGACATTCAACAGTAGTAAAAGAGCATGCTTTGTATCTTATTACTGGCGGTTATGCTGGCCTTGGTTTTGAAACTGCTAAATGGCTGGTGGCTCAGGGGGCGAAATATTTGTTATTGGTTGGTCGTTCCGGTACGCCAACTGCAGAGATAAAACAACAGTTAGACATGATGATAGCTAACGGCATTGATATACAAATTGGCCGTTATGATTTATCCATCGATAGCCAAGCTCAACAGTTAATTCAGGATATTCAACAGAGTGATCTCCCTCTCGCTGGCATTATTCATGCTGCGGGAATGCTTGATGATAAACCACTGGCAGATATGGATACTGGCTGTTGGTCTAGCGTGATAAATACCAAGATTATTGGTGCTTATCATCTCGACTTATATACACGAGATATGCCTGTTGATTTCTTTGTTACTTACTCTTCGATTAGTGCTGTATTGGGTAGTGCGGGGCAATGTAATTACGCCGCTGCAAATGCCATGTTAGATGCTTTAATGCTAACGCGTCATGAACAAGGATTAGCTGGTTTATCTATTAACTGGGGGCCTTGGGCTAATGTCGGAATGGCAAGTAGCGATACGTTAAGTCAACGACTTATTCAACAAGGTATTTCCCCTTTATTACCTGCAGAAGCAATCACTGCGTTAGATAACCTATTAAGTAAATCAGTATCTCTAGCAACCCCTGCACAAGCATTCATCGCAAATATAGATTGGTCTGTGTTTGCGAAACGCGCTTCATTTAATATCGTGCCAAGTCATTATGCCGACTTACTGATTGATACTCACCTTATGGAAACTGTGATTGGTGAGGTTGAATTACCTACCCTTGGTGAGCTTACATCTCTTCCAACTAACGAAGCATTAAATACCATTTTAATTGCCCTCGGTGAATTGATTGGGCAGGTGTTAAGAATGCAAAGTCCGGTGTTAACTGATTTGGTGAAACTGGCTGATCTCGATTTATCCTCACTAGGGATGGACTCGTTATTAGCAATGGAGTTACGTAATCGAATTCGAGCATGGGTTGATGTGGATTTACCTGCTCATTTACTGATTGGTAATAACAAAATGTTGGAAATAGCAGAAACAGTACATCAAAAAGTATTGGTATCGAGTTTAAGTGTAGCCGCTGCAGAAAGTGATGATTTTGATGATGAGAGCATGGAGGAGTTTGTACTATGAGTATGGACATCACAGTATTATTTCAAGAACTAAAAAAGCGCGGTGTAAGTTTAAAGCTTGAGGGTGAATCGCTAAAAGTACAAGCTCCAAAAGGTGCATTAACAAAAGAGTTACAGCAACAGTTAATGAAAAATAAAGCCGCTATATTGGATAGTCTATCCGGTTCTAAACCTGAATATGATGCGTTGCCACAGTGCATCCCAAATGCTGAAAATTTATATAATAGTTTTCCGTTATCAGATCTGCAGTTAGGTTTTTATATGGGGGATAAAACGTTCATGGAGTTCCATGTTCGCCCTCATTATTATTTAGAAAATAACCATGTTGATCTCGATATCGCACGTTATGAAGCTGCATGGAATAAAGCATTAAAACGACATGCGAAAGAAATTAATGTCGTTAAAGCAGATGGAACATTACAAGTTGAGAAAGACTTAGCTGCATTACCTGTCACCATTAATGATTTTTCAGGACTGGATAAAGTACGTGTTGAGGCCGGATTAACTGCTATTCGTGATGATATGGAACGCAGTGAATTACCGATTGAGCACTGGCCTTGGTTAGATTTACGTATTTCAGTGTGGGAAGAATCGGGTCAACAGCACTCCCGTATTCATTATAACCATAATAATTTTTTTTCTGATGGTTATGGTACTACCCGTCTTATGCAAGAGGTAGATAAATACTATGCGGATAGTCATTTTGCCTTACCCGAAATCAGTTTAAGTTTCCGTGATGCTGCCGTTGCACTTGATGAGTTGGCTGATTCAGAGCAAGGCCAGATCTCGCGTCGGTATTGGGAAAGCAGGTTACCTAATTTACCCGGGCCACCGGAACTACCAATGAAAACAGGTATGAATAGACGCTGTCGTTCTAAGCTGAAACGTCGTATACATCGGTTGAGTGCTGAGTCTTGGGGCAATATTAAGACCTATGCGAAAAGTCATGGTCTTACACCATCGAATGCTGTCTTTGCTGCGTATGTTGAAGTGATTGCGGCATGGAGTAATAGCCGTCATTTTGTCTTAAGTAATATGATGACGCGTCGTTTAAATATCCACCCTGAGATCAACGATATTATTGGTAACTTTGCGTCTTTATATCCGTTAGAAGTCGATTTACGTAAAGATAAAACCTTTGCTAAGCGCGCACAACGTTTACAGACTCAGGTTATGCGTGATGCCGAGAATTTACTGTGGGGTGGAATGCGTGTGATGCAGGCATTAAATCGACAAAATGACAGCATGGGGGTAGCGCCAATCCCATTTGTAGTGGGTAGTGGCTTGTTCATGGAGAACTTTAAACCTGCTGATTACAGTTGTTTAGAAACATCGCAAGTTATGCTCGATCATCAATTCTGGGAGCTTGAAGATGGCAGCTATTATTTTGTATGGGATCTGCTAGAAGCGTTTTTTCCTGACGGTATGATTGATGCGATGTGGCAAGCCTATCATGATCTACTTGAATATTTAGCAAGTGATGAAAAAGCATGGGGTGACGATTCTTTTGAGCTTTGCCCACAAGCACAATTAGCGCTACGTCGTGAGTTAACCATATTTAACGAACCTAAAGCGGCACTTCGTCTTGACGATTTACTTGCTAATACCGTTACACAAGCACCCGATAGCATGGCATTTTCAAATGACAATGAATCAATGACCTATCAAGGCCTTAATGCGGGTGCAGAATCAATTGCACAACAGTTAATAACGGCTGGTATTCATCGTGGCGATCGTATTGCTGTTGCAACAACAAGAAATTCAGACTTGTTACAAGCGGTATTTGGCGTGCTAAAAGTGGGTGGCGTATATATTCCTGTTGATACAGGATTACCCGAAGAAAGGCGCCGTTACATTCTAGAAAATAGTGCGGCCAAATTGGTGCTTGCTGAACCTCAATATGCATCCCTTGATTATTGGCCGGGCGCAGAGCAAGTCATTGCTATTGGCTCCGATGCTAAGACTAATCAGTATGTTGTGATTGAAGACAACATAGATACCGATCTTGCTTATATCATTTATACATCGGGTTCGACTGGCAAACCGAAAGGGGTGATGATCGACCATCAAGGCGCGGTTAATACTATTCTCGATGTGAACGCCCGCTTTGATGTTAATGCTGATGATGTCATCTTCGGGGTCTCTTCATTTGGTTTTGATTTATCTGTGTATGACATCTTTGGTGCTGCGGCATCGGGAGCGACACTGGTATATCCACAAGTAAACCAAGTGATGAATCCATCGCACTGGCTGGATTTGATGCAAAGCCAGCATGTGACAGTGTGGAACTCTGCGCCACCGTTAATGCAATTATTGGTCGACGCAGCGGAAGACAGGGCGATGATATTACCTGATTTACGCTTGGTGATGATGAGTGGAGATTGGATCCCGCTCGATTTACCTACGCGTATCCGTCATATCGCCCCTAATGCACAAGTGATTAGTTTAGGCGGTGCGACTGAAGCCTCTATATGGTCAATTATCTATCCAATTGAGCAAGTGAAATCGGAGTGGAACAGTATTCCCTACGGTTATCCAATGCTAAACCAACCTTGGTTTATTCTCGATGAGCTAGGACGTTCAGTACCAGATTGGACAACAGGGGATTTATATATTGGCGGCATTGGCCTAGCGAAAGGTTATTGGAATGACGAAGAAAAAACGGCCGCAAGTTTTGTAAAACATCCTGTTACTGGCGAGATTATTTATCGTACTGGTGATTTAGGGCGTTACGCCTCTGATGGTTATATTGAATTTTTAGGTCGCAGTGATTCGCAGGTAAAAATACAAGGTCACCGAATTGAATTGGGTGAAATTGAATCGGTACTTGTTACTCACCCTAATGTGAATAATGCCGTTGTGCTGGTGCAGAAAGATTCTCCAACCGAGCAAGGACAATTGGCGGTTTATCTCGTTTTAGAAGAATCAATAGTAGGAATTCGAGTTGCAGAAAACAGTTTCGATAATGTATCCCTATTTACTGAATTACAACGCTACCTAGGTACTAAACTGCCGGATTACATGGTGCCGAAATTGTTTTTAGTGCTAGCGCGTTTCCCTATTACCAGCAATGGCAAGTTGGATCGTAAATCTTTGCCTATGATCACAGATGACCACAATGTAACTGTCATCGAGCGTCGTGAAGCGCAAAGTCAAACAGAGTTAGCGCTGCTGTTGCTATGGCAAAAAGTACTTAAAATAGACGTTATATCTGCCACTGATAATTTCTTTGATATTGGAGGGCAATCATTTGAGGCTGTACGCCTTGTTGGAATGATTCAAAATACGCTGGATATCGTGTTATCACCTGCGGATATTTGGCGGGATAATACCATTGAAAAGCTCGCCATATTCATGGATAGCAACCTTGAAAATGTCAGTAAGTATTTCATTAATATTGATAATAATGGCTCTGGCATCCCTTTAGTCTTAGTTCACCCTGCTGGTGGGCACATTCTTTGTTACAGCCAATTTGCCAAGCAATTGAATCGTCCTGTATTTGCGTTTCAAGCTCCCGGCATTAATGGTGACCAAACGCCATTAACAAGTATTTCAGACTTTGTTGATTGTTATATTTCCGAATTAGAGCAACTCGATTGGCGTGGACCTATTCATATTGGTGGTTGGTCATCTGGCGGTCCGATTGCATTTGAACTTGCCAATCGATTACAAAATTCGTCATGGGATGTACAAGGCGTGTTTGTTATCGACAGTCCTGCACCACTTATTCATGGACCTGTTGAAGACATCACTATGTTTAATTGGTTTGCCAGTGATTTGGAATTAATCCAAGGTGGTTTAGCAAGTTTTGAGCAATTTAATATACCCGCATTATCTGATTCACAACGTTTTGAAAAACTGGTTTCTTTACTGCAGAACGATGCATTAGATACGAGGCAGTTAAGCGATATTTATCAAGTGTTCAAAGGCATGGTTATCGCGACCAGAACTTATCATCCAGAAAAAATTAATCACGACATATTGGTGATACGTGCAACTACTGGATTAGTGAATGAATTTTCTACTCATCCATTTGCAGATCGGGGAGATTGGGGCTGGGCAGAATTCACTTCTGGAGTGGTGATAAGTGAAGATATTGCAGGAACACATTATTCCGTATTACAAGATGGGTTAGTACAGCAATTAGCCCTTCATTTTGATGCATGGGCAACAAGCAAAAATTCAATAACGTTTAATTAATAAAGGACTATTAATATGCAAAAAACAACATCAAAGTATCGCGCTATTGTGGCGCAAGGATGGACCATGATGTTCATTATTTTCATCGCCATGTTTGTCATGGGGCTGGTAAAGAGTGCAATTAACGAAGACTTTTCGTATTACCAAACCGATCCGGGTTATCAAGGGTTAGCGGTTCTGACGGTGGTCATGGGTATTTATGCCTTAATGCCAATGTTAGTTAAAACCTTTGAAGGCCGTTGGTTAGGCTTACTGTCAGCCGGATTAGGTGTGTTTTTTACTATGTTCTTTATTGCTCATCAGCTTGCTCATCTTATTGAAGGTGATAAGCCATTTAGTATTCTACACCTGCTTGATATAGCGCATCACATCCTAGGTGTATGGGTTGTAACTGCATCCGTTTTATGGGTGAAGCAAACTAAAAAAGACGACACAGTTAATCGTGAAACGGTGGTTAATTAGCACATCAACGTCTAACAATAAACAGTACTAATAACAGTAAATTGGATTTACAACTTAATGTAATTAAAGGGAATTAAAATGTTAAATACGATGAAAGGAATGAATTGGGGCCGCTTAATGGTTGCCGTATTTTTTATGCTACCGGGACTCGCATTTGCGCACCAAGAAGCGGATGGTTCTGGCTTTATTGCTGGATTTACACATCCTATTTATGGTTTAGATCATTTGTTAGCCATGATCTGTGTTGGTGTGCTGAGTTCTCAATTGGGTGGTAAAAATATTTGGGTCATACCATCTGTGTTTGTTTTATCTATGGTTGTGGGCGGTATTATTGGTGTGTACCAAATTCCACTTTATTACACTGAAATTGGTATTGCGCTATCCGTTGTTATTTTAGGTGCGGCGATTGTGCGCTCTGACAATCAAACAAAATCATTATTCATCGCTATTTTTGTTGCGCTATTTGGTATGTTCCATGGTCATGCTCATGGATTAGAAATGCCTGATTCAGCAAGTCCTGTTTATTACACATTTGGTTTCCTTACCAGTACAGCCACTCTGCATCTTGTTGGTGTCGTTATTGGTGAATTCACCGTACGCAAAGAAAAGCTACTGGCTGGGTTACGCAATGTTGGCGCTGGTGTCGCAGGAGCAGGTGTACTTATGTTACTAGAGCACGTGGGTATTGCTTAATTCGTTCTTTGAATGAATCTAAATTATTTAAATAAGGTAATAACCATGTCTCCTAAGCGTTTATTTACAGGTATATCCCTTTGGTCTGCGGACAGGCCTTTGTTTGCATTGATGATTGTGGCGTTGATAACAGTGATGCTATCAGCCGGCATTAGTCGATTAGAGATGAATGTTAGTAACGAAGCAATGTTCAGTGAAGATGACCCGGCATTAAGAGCATATCGTGATTTTCAGCATCAATTTGGTCGTGATGATATTGCTGTTGCGGCGATTAGTTCTGAGCACATTTTTACTGGCGAGTTTATGCAAAAGTTAACGGCTTTTCATGATGAACTCGAGCAAACAGTCCCTTGGCTAGAAGATGTAACCAGCTTATCTAATGTTGATTATATTACTGCCGATGGTGGTGGTTTGAATGTTGCTGAACTAGGAGACATGTGGCCGAATCAAGGTCGTGTTGATAAAACGCTACAGGATGATGTGCTCTCAAGCCCATTATATAAAAATACGTTAATATCTGCTGATGGAAAAATGACACTCGTCGTATTACGCTCTGTTGCTTTTTCATCACCAGAATTAAAACAAGATGCAAAAGATAAACGACTGTCCGCATCTAATCATGTTACCGATTATGAAAATGAGACCTTTGGTGACAAAGTTATTCGTTGGCATGATCAATTTAAAGCGCATCTTGCGGGTGAAGAATACCAGCCCAAAATTCAGAAAAGTACGGACACAGGTTCGCCGCAAGCAGCGAGCAAGATAACTTCGGGACAATTTGCCGAGTCAGATAGTTTTTTTGACGACGAACTGATTTTTGATGATGTTGCATCTGAACATTCTGTTACAAGCCATGCTCTACCGAAAGCGTCAGGACAAGATAATACGTTCGAAGGTTTAAATACAATTCAACTCGATCAGTTTTTATCAAGTATCAAAGATAATGTGGAAAAGTATAATAACGCTGACTTTGATATTGCACTTATGGGGGGGCCGGTTATTGATAAAGCCCACCAAGATGCCATTCATTCAGATGTTATTTTACTTATTGCGTTAGCGTTGTTGATTATTGTTACCGCACTTGCATTGCTGTTACGGACTTGGCTAGCGGTGGTGGTGCCATTATGCGTTATTTTATGTAGTCTACTGAGCACTATCGGCCTAATGGGGTGGTTGGGTATTCCCGTGTCAGTCATTAGCCAAGCGTTACCGCCGTTATTATTAACCGCGGGGGTACTTGATTCTGTGCATCTATTAGGTATTTATTATCGAAAGAAAGACGAATATACCTCGGTTAAATCAGCACTAGCTTATACGTTTGAGCATGCCGGTATGGCAGTGTTCTATACCAGTATTACCACGGCTGCAGGATTTATTTCGTTTACCGTAGCTCGATTACAACCGATTGCTGATTTTGGTTGGATGTCTGCATTTGGTGTCATGCTTGCAATGTTATTTTCCTTCATTCTTGTGCCTGCTCTAGCCGCATTATATGCAAATAAAACCCGACCAAAAAAGCATGTTCAACGTTGGGACCGCTTAGCGAATATTTTATTACCGATTGCAAATTTTAGTGTGAAACATAAAGGTGACGTAGTCATTGGTATTGTGTTTGTTATCGCTCTTGGCTTGCCTGGCATATTTAATTTAACGTATTCACATAATGTATTGATGTGGTTTGATGAAGATGTTGCAGTACGGCAAGATACGGTCAAAGTTGATGACAAAATGGATGGTACTGTGCCATTGGAAGTGGTTATTGATTCGGGGGTTAAAAACGGCATATTAACACCTGAATTCATGGCTGGATTACGTGCTTTTCAAGATCGCGTTCAAGCGTTGGAAGTACCGAATGTCCACGTTGGTCGAGCGACATCGATTGTTGATTCCCTGCAGCGTATTCATGGCCAAATAGCCCCTGAAATGAATGAATTATTACCCCAAACAGAGCGCCTTATTCATCAAGAAATTATTCTTTATGAAGGTGGTGGGGCAAAAGAAATTGTACGTTTAACTAATCGTGAATATTCCCTTGCGCGTGTCACTATTAGACTTGATTGGACCGATGCAAAAAACTATGTCGAAATTCGCCAAGTTATAGCCGAAGAGGCACAGCAAATCTTTGCCAATATTGGCACTGTTAAATTGTCTGGCACTGTGGATATTTTATCTGTGGGCGTGGTTGATGTAATTAAGAGCATGGTGAGTAGTTATCTACTGGCGATACTACTCGTCGGTATCATGCTTATTTTATTATTAAAACGTGTTGGTTTTGGCTTGATATGCTTAATCCCTAACTTCCTACCTATCTACATTGGGCTTGCCGGTATGGGTTACTTGGGCATCCCGATTGATATGTTTACGGTGCTGCTAGGTGGTATTGCACTTGGATTAGTTGTCGATGATACGGTGCATCTGACCAACAATATTTTCTTTGAACTGACTCAACAAAATAATCATGACGAAGCTAACATTCAATACGCGGTAAACAAAGCGATTCGAAAAATAGGCCCCGCATTAATTGTGACAACAGGCGTCATGGCCCTTGGTTTTTCAGCGTTTACTTTATCTTCAATTGCCCCGTTAAGCATGCTAGGTCTTTTATTGTGTATCGTCATGGTGCTTGCATTAATTGGTGATGTGCTGATTATTCCTGCGTTGGTGGCGATGTTTGAAATTAACTGCACGATTGCGACACAGGATGTGAAGCAAAAAATAAATCAACAAGGATCGTTGTAATGATTAAAAATATCATAGTAAGTGTTATCGCAGTAAGTGGGGTATTTCCTGCGACGGTGATAGCGGATGCTGAAAAGAAAACCGCAGCTGAATTAATGCAAGCAGTAGATGGACGCTACGAAGGTGATACGAGTTTAATCACTCTTAAGGTATTGCTGATTGATAAGGATAATAATCGTAATCAGCGTAATACTCAGGTTGTGAGTAAAACATTCTCGGATGTGAAAAAAAGCGCGACTTTTATTACACACCCGCCACGTATTCAAGGCACTGGGTTCCTCTCTTATGATTGGGCGTCTTTGGCGGAGCAGAATGAATCATGGATTTACTTACCCGATTTACGCAAAGTTACGCGGCTATCAACGGCTAATCGTGGCGATTATTTTCTTGGCAGTGATTTCTCGTATGGTGATTTAGAAGGGTTAGAAGTACACGATTTTACGTTCAGTTATTCGACTGCTGCGGAGCCAACGAAAGATGGTTTAATCCTTGTGCTTGCCGAACCTAGGGCTGATAAGCGTAAACAAGTAATCGATATTTATGGTTATGAAAAAATTAGTTACTGGATTGATACAGATAAACAAATGATCGTCCGAGCCAAATATTGGCTGGATGATAATGGTTGGATTAAATATTACAAAGCATCCAACATTCGCGAGTTTTCGGGTGTTTGGGTCGCTCAAAAAGAACAAATGATATTGACCCAGCATAACAAAAAGGTGCATTCAACAGTCATGACTGTTGAAAGTGTGTCTATTAATGAAAATGTTAACGATGGTGTATTTACAACCTATGGATTAGAAAAAGGGCGGTTGTAATGAAATTGCCTCACGTTGTGTTGTTGTTATCTGCAAGCGCCACCTTGTCTGTGCATGCTGACGAAGTTGATTTTTTTGACTCGATAGATGTTGAAGATAGTTATGGCGAACTTGTAGAAGCACCTGTTGATAAAAAATCGATGTCGTTTATTGGTGAACTAGGTTATCGCGTTCATTATGCGTTAGTCGATAAGATGGCTGGTTTAGATTTTTATAATAAAGAATCTGGTCTGGCGTTATCGCGCTTGGATGCACAAGGGCAAGTTGACTGGTCGGTAACAGAGGAAGTACTGATTAAACTCGGTGTACGAGCATATCAAAATGATATTACCAATGAACCCTCGGCAATAGAAATTCACGAAAGCTATATTGAGTACGGTAAACCACAAGGGTTTAAAGTTAAGTTTGGTCGTCAATTTGTAGTATTTGGCGAGTCAGATTTTTTTCAAGTTGTTGATGTTGTCAATCCAACCGATGAGCGTGAGTTGGGTTTAGCCGAACTTGATGAAACAAGGTTACCTGTATTGTCTAGTCGCTTTTCCTATGTCAGTGAACGTTGGGGTACCGACTTAGTCTTGATTCATGAACACCGTCCAAACCGCACGGCTGAGTCTCGAGGTGATTATGATCCTTATATTTCTTCGGGGGGGCGAGAGCAGTTTACTGAGCAAGCTGAACCTGATGTCGATTTTATTAATAATGATATTGCAGCACGTTTATTTTTATCCCGCTCTTGGGGAGATATGAGCTTGGTGTACGGTAATAAATATGACAATGTCGCTGCATTTATCGATTACGATCAAGCCGTGTCAAATCCCTATATTCTTGGTTATCCCAAAGTGCAAACCTATGGTGTTGCTAGCAACTATATCGCCGGAAATTGGCTGCTAAAGTCTGAATATGCCTACAGCGATGGCATGTTATTTAACAGCAATACGGCCAATCTTGCCACCGTTGAAAAGCCACAACATGAAGGCGTAGTTGGTTTTCGTTATAGCGGAATTTCCAACGTTTCCATTAACTGGGAAACGCACATTCGCTTGATCTCAGATCATGATAATAGCATTTTCGATCACCACGTAAAAATCACAAGCATGCTCGATCTAGGCTGGAAAACAATGCAGGATTCGTTAAATTCAACACTGTTTTGGGCGCAGGGGGTGGGTGATGATACGAGTAGTTTTGTACGGATTAAAATGGACTATGACGTTAATGACCTATTAACCGTCTCTTCTGGAGTCATTGTTTATTATGCCGATGAGGGTGATCAGCTTTATACCATGCAGGATAACGACCGCCTATTTCTGGGAGCCAGTTATGCGTTCTAACGTATGGAATAGCACGGTGATAATTATTAAATAAGACCATTGCATTAAATAGCCATTATCAATTTATTGTGATTAGTCTAACTAGCAGGTAGTAAAAATGAATCAACAGCAAAGACGACAAATCAAAACCAGTTATGAACAACAGGGATGTTTACGTCGTTATCGTTACGAAAACAATCAAGTCACAGCAAATACACGATTAAAGTTAATTTTCTTTCCGTGCGCAGGTGCAGGTGCAAGTATATTCAGAGAGTTGACGCTTGCGTTGCCCGATACTATTGACCCATGGATAGTGCAGTTACCTGGCCGGGAAGACCGCATCGCTGAATCAGGAATTTCTGATATGGACGACATAGTCGCGCATATTATAGAAACTATTGCTCCGATGGCTGATGAGCGCATTGTCTTTTTTGGTCATAGTATGGGCGCTTTTATTGCTTATGAAGTGGCACTGGCGATGGAAACAAAACTACGTAAAGGTCCTCTGCGTATTATTGTATCAGGGCAAGGCGCTCCTAGTTTTTCTTCGATGACAGATCGTTGTCACCATAGTGCGACTGATGCCGAATTTATAGCGAACTTAATCCAGCTGGGGGGGACGCCTAAAGCAGTTTTGGAAGATCAATTTTTACTGCAAATGTTACTGCCAACAGTGCGCAACGATTATAAGTTATTAGATAACTACCAGCCTGCATTATCCATGTCATTAAAGTGTGAAATAACCGCCTGCTCTGGTAAGAAAGATCTGGGTATAACCAAGGCGTCTTTAGCGGGTTGGCAAGATTATACCAGTAGTGATTTTACTGAGCATTGGCTAATGGGGGATCATTTTTACTTTAACCGCCAGACGATGTTCTTTGCTAAGAAATTAGAAAGCTGGGCAGTACTCCGTTAATGAATACAGGTAGCAACAAGAATAAATAATCGCATGAAGCGATATTAGATAGCGACAACGTAGATGTTATAAATAATCAGGGAAGATAAGGGATATAACGTGCAATATTTATTAAGTCAGTTAGCAGAACTAAATATCAAACTAAAAGTCATGGACGAACAGCTACATGTGAGTGCGCCTGTTGGTGCCATGACCAAAGAGCTTGCCGCATTATTACGTGAACATAAACCTGCATTAATCGATATGATTAATGATGGAAACGCTGCCGCGAAATATGAACCCTTACCAATATTAACGCCTGATCCAGATGCGCGTTATGACGCTTTTCCGCTCACCGCTATTCAACATGCTTACTGGATGGGACGTAGTCAGAAAAAAATAGAGTTAGGCGGAGTGTCTACTCACTTTTACTTTGAGCTTGATGCAAGTGGACTTGATGTAGCGTTATTCGAAAAAACGTTTAATGACCTGATTATTCGCCATGACATGTTGCGTACCGTGATAGATAAATCTGGTATGCAACAAGTGCTACCTAAAATTGCCCCTTATACAATTTTAATTAATGACGTACGTTTGGCTGGGGATCAAGTTAAAACAGCAACAATAGATGAGATGAGAACAAAGATGTCTCATCAGGTTTTATCAACCAATAAAGCCCCGATCATGGAGGTTCGAGTTACTCAACTCACTGAGGAATCGACACGTATTCATATCAGTTTAGATATGCTGATTCTTGATTCGCTTAGCATGATGATTTTGTTTCGGGAGTGGAACGTATTATACAAAGACAGCAATGCAGTATTACCTAACATTTCTATTACGTATCGTGATTACGTACTTGCAGAAGAAAAGTTGACTGAAACGAACAGCTATAAACATGCCAAAGAATATTGGTGGAATTTAATTGACGAATTACCTGCTGCCCCGCAAATGCCGCAATCATCTGTGTCTATGATAGGTGAACCACCTAAGTTCACTCGCCGTCGTTTTAAAATGCCAGCGACTCAATGGAAAGCATTGCAGGTTAAAGCAAAAGAAATAGGTGTCACCTCAACTGGGATCGTGTTGGCAGCATTTACAGAAATATTAACGCGATGGAGTAATAGTCCACATTATACTTTGAACGTTACCCTGTTTAACCGTCAGGCATTACATAGCGACGTAAACAAATTATTGGGTGATTTTACCTCGTTGATGTTGTTGGAAGTCGATCATCGAAATCGAGGGAGCTTTGTTGAACGCACGCAGAAAACTCAAACACGCTTTATGCATGATTTAGAGCATCGAGCGGTAAGTGGTTTGGAAGTGATGCGTGAGATCCGTCAACGTAGCCATGCGTCATTGGAAGCCTCTATGCCAATTGTTTTTACCAGTGGTTTGGTTTTCAGTGGCAAAAGTGATGCGGGGTTACTCGAAAGTTTTGGTCCTATGGTTTATGGCGTGAGCCAAACGCCGCAGGTGAGTCTTGACCATCAAGTAATGGAAGTAAATGGTGACTTAATCTGTAACTGGGACAGTGTCGATGGAAAATTCCACGATGGCATGGTTGAAACGTTATACGATACCTTCTGCGAATTGATGACTGGATTAGCAACGGATAATGCGTTGTGGCAACAAAGAAGTGTCATCGGTTTACCACTAGCGCAAGCGCAACTAAGACAAAAATATAACGATACCAAAACAGCTGAACTAAGTACTCACTTACTTCAATCTGATTTTATAAAACAAGCAGTTAAGCAACCCGATGTAACAGCCATTATAACGCATGATGGTTTACATATTAGTTACGGTAATATGTTAGCGATGGCTAACAAGCTTGCTAAAAAATTGGTTGAAAAGGGCGTTAAGCCAGAGCAATGTGTTGCTGTTGTTATGGATAAAAGTTGGGAACAGGTCGTCACGGTCTTTGCTATTTTGATGGCTGGTGGGGCATATTTACCGATTAGTGCATCATTACCAGAAAAGCGTCGTACCCTATTGCTTGAACAGGGGGGAGCCTCTATTGCCGTTACGCAAGCGGGTTTAGTTGAAAAGTTAACTTGGACAGAATCGGTATCTTGTATCGTTGTTGAATTTGAAGAATTAGCTTATTTAAGCGCTGCTTCGGAAGCCGTTTCGGCTGACAATGCGCAGCCTCATGATCTGGCTTATGTCATTTTTACATCGGGTACAACGGGCATGCCAAAAGGTGTGATGATAGAACATGAGGGCGCTGTTAATACGGTTGAGCATTTAAGTAAAATGCTTAATGTAACCCGTGATGATACCGTTTTTGCTATTTCAGCATTGAACTTTGATTTATCTGTTTATGATATTTTTGGCGTACTTGGTGCTGGTGGCTGTATGGTTATTCCTGATGCGACACGATTGTCGGATCCTCTGCACTGGCTCAATTTGATGAAAGAACACGGTGTCACGCTGTGGAACTCAGCGCCAGCATCAATGGAAATGCTTGTTGATTATGCTGAAAATGAATCATCACATGAGTTATTAGATTCACTGAAAATGGTGTGGATGAGTGGTGATCGTATTTCAGTTCCATTACCTGATCGTATCCGAACATGTTTCAGAAATACCAAAGTATATAGTTTTGGTGGTGCGACAGAAGCATCTATCTGGTCGATATACTATCCGATTGAAAATGTTGACCTCGCATGGGGCAGCATTCCTTATGGCAAACCCCTCGTAAACCAAACTATTTATGTACTAAATGATGCATTTGAAGATTGTCCTACAGATGTGGTTGGAGGTATTTATATCGGTGGTGATGGTTTAGCGCGTGGTTATCTTGGTGATGAAGAAAAGACGAATGAACGTTTCATTACTAACTACAAAACAGGTGAGCGACTCTATGATACTGGTGATTTAGGCCGTTATATTGATGGTAACGATGTTGAGATCTTAGGGCGCTCAGACTTCCAGGTTAAGATCCGTGGTTATCGTATTGAACTGGGTGAAATCGCATCGGCATTAACTCAGCATAAAGAGATTAAACAAGCGGTCGCAATGCCTGCCACCTTAGCTGACGGACAAAAGCAGATTGTCACCTATGTGGTGTTACAAGATGAATTTGTTGAGTTGGGGCAAGGGTCTGCTAAAGAAGTTTGTTATGGTTTAGATGCGTTGCAATCAACAATTACGAGTAGCATTACAGATGTTTCAATTAGTCAATTCGATAGTGGTAAAGAGAACTCCCTAACAGCATTAAATTATAGTTACCTGCATTTGGCTCAAGTTGTATTTTTGGGTTTGAAGCGTGGTAAAAATATAGGTGAACGATTTACGTTTTCGGACTTAATCACAGATGGTGTACAAGCTGCGTTTATTCCTTGGTGTCGTAGGGCTATAGCCTATCTGGAACTGCATGATTTTGTCAGTGTTAATCATGATTCGATACTGGTTAAGCATGCATTTACTACCATGAGTATCGACATGATGACTGACAATCTTTCGACTGCATTGGCGAGTATTGGCTATACACCAGAGCAATCAACTTGGGTTGTTCGTAATAGCCAAGATATTTTAGATGTGATCACGGGTGCAGTGTCTATCGAAGATGCTTATGATAACGGTGATGACATAAGCTCATTCTTTAAAATGTTTTGGTCTGAAGCACACTCACATGTTGCCGCTATTATTAAAGATATCGCCAGTCATATCACTGAATATCAAGGTGGCGATGAGCTCGTTGTACTTGAAGTCGGTGCAGGATTTGGTGTTTTAACTGAAAGTATCGCTGAGGTTTTAGGTCATAATACGCGTTACACAGTGACTGATACATCAGAAGAAAACCTTGAGTATTTATATGAAAAATACGTAGAAGAGTACGACGTACTTGAGTTTGGTTTATTTGACTTAAATGAGTCACCTGAAGATCAAGGCCTATTAAGTCAGCATTATGATGTGGTTCTTGCATCATCTGTTATGAGTAAAGTTGAAAATGTGGCTGTGTCGTTATCAAACTTACAAGGCCTGTTGCGTCCAGGCGGATTATTGATCTTAGTTGAAGCAACAAAATACAATGCATCTTTTGATTTACATATGGGTCTGCTACAAGATTTCAATCAATCACCACATGGTTTACTCAGCCTTGAACAATGGCAAGCGGCATTACAACAAGCTAATTTTACGGATATTGCCACAACCAATACGGTGAATTCATTTAATGATGAACTTGGCTTAAGTGTCATTATTGCGCAGGCTGCAAATAACAGCACATTAGATGTGAATGCCGTAAAAAATTACCTTAGCGACCTACTACCAGATTATATGGTGCCACAGCATATCGTTCAACTTGATAGCATGCCTGTATCATCAAACGGTAAGCTTGATTATAAAAAATTACCATCGATTGAGGAGATTGGGTTACTTGGCCAAGCGCAAGTGCTAGCGCCTCGTAACCAGGTTGAAAGTGATATTTTAGCCGTGTGGACTAATGTGCTGAGTGTATCTGATATTAGTGTGGACAGTGATTTCTTCAATATTGGTGGTAATTCGATTTTAGCGGCACAAATCGTTCGTGAAACAAATATGCTATTACCTGATTTCAATTTAGAAATATTTGAGTTTTTTGAACACTTAACCATTATTGCGCTTGCTGAACTGTACCAAGAGCGTAAAGGTGAAACGTCATGATTTATGATGATATTATTGTTGGTGGTGGTTCAAGTGGTGCTGTGCTTGCCTCACGCTTAAGCGAAGACCCGACTCGTAAGGTCTTACTGTTGGAAAGTGGACCATGTTTTTCAGGTATTGCTGATACACCTAAAATATTACTCAATCATGATTTACCTGTATTTAAAGGGTATAACTGGCAGGTTGATGGGTTTATTAAAGAAGCTTCGACGTTAGAAACACTCAGTGATGCCAGTAATGCATTAAAATCTGCCGGGAGCCGTTTTTCTATGGTGAAAACGGCGGTGAAATCGACCTTGAGTGGCGGTAGTGTTGTCGGTCGATTTGATTATCCAGTAGGGCGAGTATTAGGCGGTAGTTCCAGTGTGAATGGCGCGTTAGCACTGCGTTCAGTACCCGAAGACTTCGCTAAATGGGTTGCATTGGGTAATGATAATTGGTCTTGGCAATATGTACTCGAGTGCTTTAAACGATTAGAGCATGATGTGAGTCGAACTGCTGATTTTCACGGTTCCAGCGGTAAATTACCGATCAGACATATGGAGTTTACTGATTTTACTCCCACTCAATCTGCTTTTTATCAATCTTGCAAACGCCGAGGTTACCCTGAAACACGCGATCTTAATGCGCCAGATGCCACTGGTGTTGGTGGCTTTCCCAAGAATATAGATGCCGAAGGTAATCGCATTTCATCCTCTTTGGCATATCTTTCTGAGTCGAGGGAAAATTTAGCGATTGTAGCGGGTGTGTTGGTTAATAAAGTGATTATTGAAAATGGACGAGCTGTTGGTGTCGAAGCCAACGTCGATCGTCGAACGGTGCAATATCGTGCAAACCATGTCACTTTAGCGGCAGGGTTTATCCATTCACCTGCAATTTTAATGCGCTCAGGTATTGGACCTCAGTCAGACCTAGCTAGGTTAAAAATCCCATTACATTTTGATGCGGCAGGAGTCGGTCAAAATTTGATTGAGCACCCCGTAGCCAGTATTTGGGCCAAACCTAAAGTCGGTGCGTGTCCATTGGGTGAAATGACTCACCAAGCATCACTACGTTTTAGTAGTACCAGTATTAATAAGCATATCGACAATCATAATGACATGGCTTTGTTTATGTTAAGCGCGTTTGATATCACCAAGGTTGCAGAGCTAAAAGATTTACTCGGTGGTGGCACTGAAGCGATGGCTATTTCAGCCGTGGTTGGTACTCCAGAGTCGAGAGGTCATATCCAACTAGCGAGTGCCAATCCGAGGGTTTCACCAAAAGTATATGCGAATTTGCTGCAAGACCCTGCAGATATGCAACGCATGATTGAAGGCATTCGAACCGCTTGGCATATTATGCAAGATCAGCAAATGCTGGATTTTATTGATGATATTCCCGTATGGCATCAGAAAGTGATTGATAGTGATACGCGTATGGCCGAGATCTTAAAGACATTTGTGCGCGGTTCTGCTCATGCTGGTTGTACTGCAAAAATGGGTCATGATAATGATCCTATGGCTGTCGTGAATCAAGCAGGGCAAGTCTATGGCTGTGCAAACCTGCGTATTGCAGACGCATCCATTATGCCTACAACGGTTAGAACCTCGACAAACCTAACCAGTATGATGATAGGTGAAATGATTTTTGATTCAATGTAATAAGGCCGTTGATAAACCAATGCATATAATAGCGGAGGTACGGTTTTAGCATTAATGTCGAGACTCATTCTTGTAGTTTAAGTTACTAATTTATATTGTTAATTACTTTGTAATTGATGATGTAAATAATGACTTAAAGAAGATTGTAGATCAATTAAATTGGACTAAAATCCCAGCGGACCGTTTGTTACGTCGTAAAAATTATTTAAATGGAGCTTGAATATGAGGTTTATATCGATATTTTTAATATTATTTCTTTCGCCATTATATGCTTACAGTGATAATTATATTGTATCTCCTTCCGCTAGAGAGATTGGAACAAAAAGAGTAGATGCTTATCTGTTTAGATACGTTTTTTTTAATACTGAAAGTTATGCCTGCTTACGTGTCGAATTGTTAGACTTACTTAGTGAAGGAAAGGAAATTGTAATTCAAAAAGATATATGCGGATATGAAGGAAAAGATTTTTCATCTTATTTTTCTTATGTTGGTTTTCAACAAGCAGATATAACGAAAGATGCATTTACTTTTAGTTTAAATACGATGTTGAGAGGTGTTCCCGGTGATTATTATCAAGAATGCACAGTGAAAATCAATGGTGACAAGAGTTCTCCCATGCTGTCACTGATGACTTGTACAGAACCTGTTGAAAAGATTTATAAAGATTAACGTCTATATGATGTAGCTAATAATTTCGATGGACTTAAAATGAAATTAGTACAAATATGTTTATTAATATTAATGCCATTATCAGCCCATGCTAAAGACTACATCGTTTCTCCCTATGTCACAGATGCTGGAATTCAGCGAGTTGATGACTTGTCTTTCCGATATATTCTTTTTGGCTTTGATACCTTTTTCAGGGTTGAGCTGTTAAGTATTTCTGGGATAAATAAAAAGATCTTAGTGCAAAAAGATATATGTAGTTATGCAGGTAAAAACTTCGCTACGGATTTCTCTTATGTTGGTTTTCAAAATATGAAAGTGGTTAATAGTCACTTTGTTTTCAATTTGAATACTATGCCACTACGGGGACTTGGTGAATACGATCAACAATGTACAATCAGTTTAATGGCGCTGAAAATACGCCCTCGCTTTTAAATATGACATGCACAGCAGCTGTCGAGAGGACGGATTAATCACACTAGCGCTTGTTTCTACTTCGCATTTCAGTCTATACTCCGGTACATCTTGTCGGAGTGCTTTAGGGCTGAGACCATTTAATAATGGGATCCGTGGAACCTGATCAGGCTAATACCTGCGTGAGGAAACAAGAGTGATTAATATGAATATTATTCGTGTCATTGT
>Ga0105356_10001009_pt1 | contig 27647 bp, 20 predicted proteins | sample GOMGulsemesocosm_3_FD_83502 | JGI IMG/M metagenome (GOLD analysis project Ga0105356, IMG submission 83502) | Methane-oxidizing microbial communities from mesocosms in the Gulf of Mexico - GOM9D Gulf of Mexico | ecosystem: Environmental > Aquatic > Marine > Cold seeps | place: Gulf of Mexico... | reverse complement strand
TACGCCTCAAGTTTAGTATCGGTGACGCCACATATCATGAGACAACAGTAGTAATTGTTTTAACTTATCAAACTGAAGATACCGGACGTACTATTGGCTTTGTTGTTGATGCCGTGTCTGATGTACTCAATGTTGATTCAAAAGACATTAAAAGCTCTCCTGCATTTGGTGGTTGCATGCAACCTCAATATATTGAAGGTTTAATAAATGTCGGAAAAAATGTTGTTACTTTATTGAATGTTGAAAACTTACAGTGCGTAGAAAAACATGCATCACAAAATTAATACTCAGGTGAAATAAGATGATTGAAATGGAACAAGAATACCTTACTTTTATCTTACAAGGTGAAGAATATGGCGTTGATATTCTTTGTGTACAAGAGATCAGGGTCTGGAGCTCAGTGACTGAATTACCCAATAAACCTTCTTATATTAAAGGGGTAATAAATTTACGCGGTGTCATTATACCCATTATTGATTTACGCCAACGTTTTTCACAACAGCCGTTAGATTACAACGAACAAACGGTCACGATTATTTTAAAATGTCAAACGCAAGAGCGGACGATGGTAGTAGGCATTGTGGTTGATGCAGTGTCAGAAGTTTATAAGTTTAGTAGTTCCGCTATCCGCAATGCGCCCGCTTTTGGTAGCCATATCGATAGTTGTTTTTTAAAAGGTTTGGCAAGTGTTGAAGATAAGCTCATCATTTTATTAGATAGTAACGCTTTGCTTAATGAAAATGAACTTTATTGCACTTAATACAGCATAGGTCAAATTAACACAGTAAAAAAGTAGTCAAGTACGAGTAGTTAAGTAGACGAAAGACATTATCACTCTATGAGAGCAGGGAACACTAATGACGCCAAAACAAATATCTTTAGTACAAGACAGTTGGAAAAAAGTATTGCCTATAGCACCTCAAGCGGCTGAAATATTCTATGACACCTTGTTTGAAATGGATCCTGCATTGAAGCCCCTATTTCCTGATGATATGGCAGAGCAGGGGAAAAAGCTTATGACCATGTTAGATACCGCGGTTAAATTACTAAATGACATGGAAAAACTTATTCCAGCGGTACAAAAACTTGGCATAAAACACCTCGAATACGGTACAAAAATAAAACATTACGATACGGTTGGTGCTGCGTTGCTTAAAGCATTGGAAACAGGGCTAGGTCAAGATTTTACTGCTCCGGTAAAAAAAGCTTGGACAACTACTTACCAAACATTAGCGACTACCATGATTAACGCAGCTGAACAGGCTGCAAAAAACAATTCAGATAAAGGATTTACTATGGATATGAAAACGACACAAGCTAAGAAAGCTGATGATCTTGCTAACCAATTAAAAGGCGCATTAGATCAATCTGCAACAGCCTTTATCATGATAGATAGGGATTTTAGTATCACTTATGCTAATGATGCAACGTTAGCATTATTGAAAAAGCATGAAGCGACATTCGCACAAAATTGGCCAGGCTTTAAAGCGGATGCTAAGGCAATTTTGGGCTCTAATATTGATGGATTTCATAAAAACCCAGCCCATCAACGTAGGTTGTTAGACGATCCTAACAACTTACCTTACAGCACGGATATACAAATTAAGCATTTAAAATTTCGATTAAATGTTAGTGCGATTATGGATGCAGAAGGCTGTTACATTGGTAATGCTCTTGAGTGGCAAGATGTTACTCAAGCGAGAATTCAAGAAAATAAAGCGGCGCAGTTACAAGGTGCTATTGACCAATCAGCAACTGCTAATATTATGATTGATAGAGACTTTATTATTACCTATGCAAATGCTGCAACATTAGCGTTACTGAAAGAACATGAAGCCACGTTTGCTGATAACTGGCCAAGTTTTAAAGCCGACCCAGACATTATCATTGGTACCAATATTGATAGCTTCCATAAAAACCCTACTCATCAACGTAAATTGCTAGATGATCCTAATAATTTACCCTATAAAACCGATATTCAAATTAAGCATTTAACCTTTGAGCTAAATGTTACCGCTATAAAAAATGCTGCGGGTGAATATATTGGTAATGCCCTTGAATGGCAAGATGTAACTAGTACTAGAGCTAAATCAGTTGAAGTTGGTCGGTTAACTTCAGCTATGGAAGGGATGACTACTAACTTGATGATGGCAGATAGAAGTGGGAATATTGTTTATGCTAACCCCGCTGTTACCGCTATGCTTCGCCGTCGTGAAACTCAATTACAAGGCGTATTACCATCATTTAGCGTGGCGACTATGGTGGGAACTAACTTTGATAGTTTTCATCGAAACCCTGCTCATCAGCAAAACTTACTTGGTAACCCAGCTAATATGCCCTACACCACAGAAATATCAGTAGCAGGGTTATCCTTTCAATTAATTGCTATTTCCTTAATGGATGAAGAAAATAATCACGTCGGTACCGCAGTGCAATGGGTTGATTTAACCGAAGAAAAAGATGCGCAAGGGCAAATTGACGGACTTATCAATGATGCAATTTCAGGTAAGTTAGACAGTCGTATCGATACTGCTGACTATCAAGGCTTTATGAAGGATTTAGGTGTGAATATTAATGGTTTGATGGATGCCGTAGTTGCCCCGATAACTGATGCTATTAATGTGGCACAAGCGTTAGCTGATGGCGATTTAACTCAAAATATGCGTAACGATTATGGTGGTGAATTCTTAGCGCTAGCGAATGCTATGAATGGCTCTATTGATAACTTAAGTAATATGGTTAATGAAATTCGCGGCGCGTCTACCAATGTTTTTGATTCAGCCCGCGAAATTGCCCAAGGCAATAATGAATTAAGCCATCGTACTGAGTCACAAGCGTCTAGCCTTGAAGAGACAGCTTCAGCCATGGAAGAATTAACGAGTACAGTACAACAAAATGCTGAAAACTCAACGGAAGCAAGTAAGTTAGCGAACTCTGTTATGGAAAAAGCGACTAATGGAGGCTCTGTTGTCGGTAGTGCCATTACTGCCATGAGTGACATTAACAAATCGAGTAAAAAAATTGCTGACATCATTAGCGTGATAGATGAAATTGCCTTTCAAACAAATTTACTTGCCTTAAATGCTGCTGTTGAAGCGGCTCGTGCCGGCGAGCAGGGCCGTGGTTTTGCCGTTGTTGCTGCAGAGGTTCGTAATTTAGCGCAGCGCTCAGCAGGCGCAGCGAAAGAAATAAAAGGCTTGATTAATGATAGTGTCGAAGCAGTAGGTCAAGGGACTAAACTAGTTGATGAAACAGGACAAACTTTTACCGAATTAGTTACAGCTATTGAAGAAGTAAGCCAAATGATTAGCGATATTGATAGCGCTGGTAAAGAGCAATCTGCGGGTATTGGTGAAGTTAGTGCTGCGGTTAGCCAAATGGATGAAATGACTCAGCAAAATGCTGCTTTAGTTGAAGAGGCGGCAGCATCGAGTAAATCCATGGAAGAGCAATCACAAGCGCTGTTAGACCAAGTTGCCTTTTTTAATAATGGTGTCGATAGTGCCGAACCAGTATCACGGGCTAAAAAACCAATGGTTAGCCAAAGGCCAAATCGTGGCAAAAGTGCCCCTGCGCCAAGAGCATCACGGGTAAAAACAGCAAGTGATCAAGAGTGGGAGGAATTTTAATCACTCATGACTCAAAACGCACGAGATAAAGCGGTACGACTGACGAACGATGACTTTAAATTTATATGTGACTTTGTTTATCGGTCTACAGGGATCGTACTTAATGATAACAAACGAGAAATGGTCTACCGCCGGCTAACTCGTATTATCAGAGAGAAAAAATTAAATTCATTTAGTGATTATTGTCAATTATTACGGCAACAAGAGGAACAAGAAAAAGATTACTTTATTAATGCGATAACAACGAACTTAACGAGTTTTTTTCGAGAACAACATCATTTTGATTATTTAACTAACGAAGAATTACCAAAATTGATAGCGAGCAAAGAAATGCAAGCAAACGGAAAAAAGCGTTTACGAATATGGTCATCAGCAAGCTCTACCGGTGAAGAGCCTTATAGTATTGCAATTACACTTTTAGAAAAAATGCATGCGCTGATGCCAAGCTGGGATGTAAAAATATTAGCAACCGACATTGATTCTAATGTTTTAGCGACAGGTAAATCTGGCATTTATGAATATCGTCGTATTGAGAATATAGATGAAAAATTTAGGAGAAACTACTTTCATCGTGGCTGTGGTAAAAATGAAGAAAAGGTTCGTGTTGACAAAAATCTAAGAGAGTTAATAACTTTTAAGCAATTGAATTTACTACATGAGTGGCCAATGACGGGGCCGTTTGACATCATTTTTTGTCGCAATGTTATTATTTATTTTGACAAAGCAACGCAGCAAGATTTATTTGCCCGTTATTTTGAAATGTTAGCACCAGGGGGATTATTAATGTTAGGCCATAGCGAAAACCTAGGAGCGTTTACACAACATTTTGATAATGTTGGTCGTACTATTTTTAGAAAACCACTGTAGAGTTATTTAAAAAGAGAGGGATAGCGTGCATCGAAATAATCACCCTATGGTGGAGGCTCATAAGGAAAAGTGTTTACCTGAGTTTAGTCATATTAATCATTATTGGGATAAACAACGTGAAATGGTGGTGGCAAAAATATTACCTGGTGAGTTTTATATGACCATTGACAATATTGCGATAGCAACGACGTTAGGCTCATGTATTTCTGCGTGCATTTGGGATTGTAGAATAAAAATAGGTGGTATGAATCACTTTATGCTGCCGGCGACAGATAAAGAAGCCCATGAAGTTAACTGGGGCCAACGGGAGAAGGTTGGAGATGCAACGCGCTACGGTAATTTTGCTATGGAACACTTGATAAATACAATTTTGAGATGTGGTGGCAGAAGGAGTAATTTAAAAGTTAAACTTTTTGGTGGCGGTAAAATTTTAACGCAAATGTCTGATGTTGGGCAACGAAATATCGATTTTGTTTATGGCTATTTAGCACAAGAAAACATTGTTATTGAAAGTACTGATTTAGGAGACGTGTATCCTCGCAAGGTGCTTTTTGAGCCTAACAGCGGTAGAGCTTTTGTTAAACGATTAGATAATTTACATAACGATACCATTGTTCGTCGTGAAACCGATTATCGTAGCCAAATTAATATTGAAGATGTTGATGGTGATGTTGAGTTATTTTAGGTTTTTTTTGAATTGTTGCCATTTTGAGTAATATTTAACTATTACTAAGTATTATAAAAATGCCTAATACCTTGATCAAATAGCTATAAAAAAGGGAAGCTATATTTATGAGTGCTATTAAAGTATTAGTAATTGATGACTCATCAGTTATTCGGAATATTATTAAAGATGCTTTACAACAAGCCGTTAATATAGAGGTTGTTGGAGAAGCAGAAGATCCAATAGTGGCAAGGGAACTAATTAAAAAACTTAACCCAGACATATTGACTCTAGATGTAGAAATGCCAAAGATGGACGGCATTACTTTTTTGGCAAATTTAATGCGTCTAAGACCTATGCCAGTCATCATGTTATCAACATTAACTCAACAAGGTGCTGATATTACCTTACAAGCGCTAGAGCTAGGCGCAATTGATTTTATTTCGAAACCTACTGTGCAAGAACTTATCGCGACAAAAGATAGCTTTAAAGACATTTTAATAGAAAAAATAACGCAAGCGGTAAAAGTTGATCAAAAAAATTATCAATTAAGTCATTCATTAGCGAAACAAAAGAATAAAAATGATTCCGCACACGCGCTCTCCTTTACTGGCGTTAAACGTAACAACCATATTATCGCTGTAGGTGCATCAACCGGAGGGACTGAAGCAATAAAGCAACTATTACAAGACTTACCTGAAGATTCTCCTCCTATCGTTATTACTCAACATATTCCTAAAAGCTTTAGTTTAAGTTTCGCGAAGCGCCTTAATGAACTGTGTTTGATGCAAGTTCATGAAGCATCTCATGGACAAAAAATTAAACAAGGTCACGTTTATATTGCGCCGGGCGATATGCATTTAAAAATAGCTCATAAAAATGGCACTTTATTTTGTACGTTAGTAGATAGTCCTGAGGTTAATCGTCATAAACCAGCAGTTGATGTTCTCTTTGATTCATTACTTGAGCTTGCTACTAATGTTCAGGCTGTGCTACTAACAGGTATGGGACAAGATGGTGCTCAAGGGATGTTACGGCTAAAGCAGCAAGGAGCAAGAACATTAATCCAAGATAAAAACAGTAGCTTGATTTGGGGGATGCCAGGTAAGGCTCATGCTATTAATGCCCATACTCAAGATTTACCTTTGAATAAAATAGCTAAATCACTACTTGATTATGCGGCATTAAATCGTGATGGAATGAAGGAGGCTCTGTATGATCTTCAGTAAAAATTTACTATGGCTCGGGGGTAGCCTAAGTGTTTTGTTAATAGTAAATCAACTGTGGTTACAAAGTGATTTATTGTTTTATATGGCGCAAGTCTATTTGTTAGGTTTTATTACTTTTTCTTTATATCAGCAACAAAAAATAAAACTAATAAACAATTCAGATGCTTCTTCGAATAATAGGCAAATGTCTGATGTAGATGATGTGTTAATCCATGAGGTTATTTTTGAATTGCAACAATTTCTTCATCAAGAGATTGATATCATTGAAAAGGAGATTAGCCGAACAAAATCATTAGTTGGGGATGCGGTTACCGGTATTTCAGATAGTTTTAAAGACTTACAAAGCTTGAGTTTAGAACAGCAAAACATGATTCGAGCATTAATAAAAAAATCAAGCACGTTCGATGAAAATGATGAAAACGCCACTTTAGAAATGTTTGTTAGCCAATCTAACGAAACCTTAGAAAACTTTGTGAAGGTCATCATTAATACCAGCAAGCAAAGTCTTAAAACAATGAGTTTTACCGATGAGATGGTTACGCAGTTTGACTCTATCTTTAATTTATTAGCTCAAGTTGAGGGCTTAGCGACTCAAACTAACTTATTAGCATTAAATGCAGCGATAGAAGCGGCACGAGCAGGCGATGCTGGCAGAGGTTTTGCTGTAGTGGCGAATGAAGTTCGTGCTTTATCAGTGGGATCTACGGAGCTGAATAAAGATATTCGAAATGAAATCAATAATGCTAAAGGAGTTATCGCAAAGTTACGAGGTTCAGTTGAGCAAATGGCTTCTGCAGACATGACTCCAACTCTAGAAGCTAAAGATAAAATGTCTGAAATGATGACACATGTTGAAAATGTTAATAAGCATACATTCGAAAGCGTTGAAGAATTAGCAATATTAGCGCCCAAAATTAATGATGCTGTAGCGCTTGGTGTACGCTCATTACAATTTGAAGATTTAACTAGGCAATCATTACATTCGTTGCATGGAAATGTTCAAAGTATACAGGCGATCAGTGATGTGTTAATTAGCTTTGAGCGCAATGATGAAACAGCGGTGCATCAACAGTTAGTCGTGTTAAAAGATAGATGTCAGGACATTTATCATCAAACAAAACAAGCCGAAAAAGCACGTAGTGTTAAACAGATATCGATGGAAGAAGGCGAAATAGATTTATTTTAATGAGCTAATTTGAGTAAGAAACCTTTAGGGAGAATATCTATGTCAGTAAGTAGCAATATTTCACAAGACGATAATAAAGTTAATATCGTTGTTAATGATCGTTTTGATTTTTCTTTACACCAACAATTTCGTGATGCTTATAGCCAGTGTACAGCTCAAAATTATAATTATGCACTTGATTTAAGTAAAACTGAGTATATGGATAGTTCAGCCTTAGGAATGATTCTCTTATTGAAAGATCATGTAGATATGTATGAAGGTAAATTAGTTATTTTAAACCCGAGTGATACAGTTAATAAAATTTTAACTATCGCTCAATTTCACCGTTTAATGTGCATAGAGCGTTAAAGCTCTTTTGGTTTATTACTGATATGAAAGAAGTTAACTGCCAACAAAAACTGGCACTTGTTGTTGATGATTCAATGTCACAATGTGCGGTGCTTTCTGCTTTGTTAAAAGAAGAGGGCTATGACGTTATTATCGCCAACGACGGTGCTTGTGGTGTGAAACAATATATACGGTATAAACCTGATCTTGTGCTGATGGATATAAATATGCCAGTAATGGATGGTTATGAAGCCACAAGGCATATAAAGAAAGTTTCAGGTGACAACCTAGCTCCCTTGATATTTATTACGAGTATGGGCACTGACCAGGCATTTATAGAGAGTGTTGATGCGGGTGGTGATGGAATTTTAATTAGACCATTTTCACCACAAGTTTTTAAAGCGAAAATAAAGTCAATTCAACGGATAGGTGATTTATACCAGCAAGTCAAAAATTTACAACAAGAACAGCAGCAAGATGCTGAGCTTGCTGAAAAAATGATATCAGACGTTATCGAATCAAGAAACTTTGCCTTAGATAAAATAGGAGTTATTAAGCAATCGGCCACTATTTTTAGTGGTGATATGCAACTGTCTTGTTTATGCCCTAATGGGGACCTCCATGTGTTGTTGGGCGACTTTACTGGTCACGGTTTGCGTTCCTCAATTGGTGCAATACCCGTCACTGAAACTTTTAGGGTGATGACTAGAAAAGGCTTTACTTTACTTGATATTGTTGCGCAAATAAATCGTCAATTATTTGATTTGCTTCCTAAGGATTTGTTTTTTGCAGCCTGTTTTGTTTGTATTTCAGAACATGATAAATCTGCATATGTGTTTAATGCAGGCCTGCCAGATGGTTATCACTTCTGTGAAGATGCAGCAATAAAGCATTACTTTCCCTCAATTCACCCGCCGTTGGGTGTTTTACCTAAGCTTATCAGTGCTGTTGAGCTTGTTGTGGTACCTATTGAAGCGCATGAACATATTGTCTTAATCACTGATGGTATTATTGAAGCGAGAAATGAACAAGGTCAAGAATACGGCGTAGCACTCTTCGAAAACGCTGCCGAATTTGGCATGCTTAATAATGATATTGCAGGTACTGTGTTAACTAGCCTTACAAATTTCTTCGCGAGTGTTCCGCAAGCAGATGATATATCCCTTGTCGATATTCCATGCTCTGACTGGCACGCTGAGGTAAAAGAGAATCAAACAAACCAAGCACATATTCCAGAAACTTATATTGTTGAAGATGCATTGTATGATGTCTCTCCAACCTGGTCGTGGCACTTAATACTTACTGATAAATTGCTTTCTACGGTGAATCCTATTCCGATTATTATGAACCAAATAAATGATATTGAAGGGGCAGGAGAGCATTGGCATAGTCTATATACTATTTTAACCGAGCTGTTTATTAATGCCTTAGATCACGGAGTGTTAAAGCTTGATTCATCATTAAAAGACTCTGTAGAAGGTTTTAGTCAATACTTTAAAGAACGTTCAAAGCGTCTTGAAAAGCTCCGTTGCAGTAATAGAAAACATGCCTTTATTCGAATTGAGTTAAGTTACTATCCGTTTGAACAAGGCGGCAATATGAAAATTAATATCAGAGACAGCGGACAAGGATTTGATGTTTTTAAAGTATTAAAAAGTAATAGCAATGCACAAAGTGAAGGCATTAGGCTAAGTGGTCGAGGGATAGAGCTAGTTAATCAACTTTGTGACACTTTAGACTATCAAGAAAGTGGTACTTTTGTTGAAGCTAGTTATGTTTGGCATAACACTACGCATTAAAGTTTAATTTCATAAACAAGGATAAGTAACAATGAAAAAGCATAATTTATTGATCATTGATGATGATTTAGACTACTTGAAAATATTAGCTGAAAGTCTAGAGGATGATTACGAGGTTAGATGTGCAAATAGCCTTACCGTTGCGAATGACTTACTAAAAGAGAACATTCATTTTGATATTGCTTTAGTTGATGAAAATATTGGTGATGAGAAAGGTTCTGATTGGATTTTATTACAACAGGAACTTACTAACTCACCGACATCTTTTGTACTGTATTCTGGACTTGCTACCGAAGAAGCCATACTCAAAGGTTTAGAATGCGGTGCAGATGACTTTCTCGCTAAACCTATTTCTTTATTAACCTTACATAGTAAATTAGCTAACTTAATTGCTTATCAAGATAAAATTCATTATTTCGAAAAGGAAATCAAGTCTAAAGAAAATGTTATTAATATTTCAATGGCACAGGCATCTAAATATGGTAGTTGTATGCAACTTAGCTCTAAACTTAATCAATGCATGACATATGAACATATAAGGGATGAAGTGTTTTCATATTTTTACAGTATGGGATTACACGGTTGTATTGCTTTTTATCCCTTAAATGAAAACGCTTTGTTTTTTAGTGCTCAAAAAGGCTTGTGTTCTCCTGTTGAAATTGAAGTAATGGAGTTACTAAAAGTGAAGCCGAGGTTGTATCAATTTGGGGCACGTACTATTTTCAATCATGCACAGGTCTCTATTTTTATTCTTAATTTAGAACAAGGCACTGTTGATACCGATATTTTTATAGATGCTTTAGCCTCTGTAATTGAGTGTGTAGGCGCTAGAATGGCATTTATTGCCTATAAAAACTCCTTAGTTACAGTGCAAGCGCAAATAAAACAAGCCGTTAACTCAACAAAGAAAATGGTTGAAATTTCAAAGCATCATCAACAAGAAGTAATGAATGAAATAGTGCAAAAAATTGGCTTTAGTTTTCATGTTTTAGATTTGAATATGGAACAAGAAGATTACTTAACCGAGCTTGTTCATAATGCGTTGAAGAAACATACTCAAGACGATGTTAATTTTTTAGAAGTCATTCAGTTACTAGATAATGCGTTAATAAGCGTAGATCAACTACAAGCATTGAGTAAAGAACAAGAGTTGGATACTAATGGAATAGACGATGAGGATGAATTATTTTGAAACCACGTTCACTCAGTATTAGTCATACCCACAAAATATTAGAAGGGCTAGATGAAGCTTATTGGGAATGGGATCTTGAACATGATACCGTTTTTTATTCAGCTCAATTAATGTGGTTATTAGGCTATAAAAGCAAAGCATATAAAGATTCTAGAGAATTTTGGTCTAAACATTTAGTACAAAAAGATTTAGACGAAATTTATTATCAAATACAACGTCACCTTAAAGGTGAAATAGATAATGTTGACCTTTCATATTCGCTAACAACTCAAGACGAAAAGGTTATTTGGGTACGCTCTGTTGCGAAGGTTATTCAATATAACGGTAATCGAGCGAGTTTAATGCTAGGTACAGTAAAAAATATTACTGATAATAAAAATATGCATACCCAGTTAAAAAAACAAAATGACTGGTTAACCCTTACTGAAAGAGTAAGTCATTCAGGGTATTGGCGCTATGACCTTAAAGATAAATCACTTACTTGGTCACCAGAACTATATCGTATGTATGGAGTAGATGAAGAGTTGTTTACGCCAACGCTTGATCGCGTTACTAGCTTATTTGTTGATAAAGATAGGTTTTCATTTACCAATAAAATTAAACAAACGGTTAATGATTTGCAGCCATTTTATTTGAAAAGTTGTATTAAAAAGCTAAACGGTGAAAAGGTTAAACTTGAAATAATTGCTGAAATTGAACGTGACTCAGAAGGAAAAGAACAAGCTATTTTTGGAGTAATGAAAGATATTACTCATCAAGAGGATATCTTTGAAAAGCTAAAATTGTTAGCAATGGTAAATTTAACGATTAAAGTGCCAATCTTTTTTATTGATGACAACGACAATGTTGTTTATCAAGATATTTCGCCACACCATGATAATGCCAGCTCAGTATTATTTAATTATATTAATTTTAGTATTACTGAATACATGACTTATAAAAAGAAAGCCATGGAAAAAGGGCAGATAAAGCATACAAATGTTAGCTTTGATAAATATAACAGTGTATTTGATTTATCGGTCACGTATGAAGCTGAAGAAGGTATTTATATTTGGATAGTTGAAAACGTAACGGATAAATTTCGTCAAGAACAACAACAAATTATCTCTAATCGCTTAACCTTGCTAGGTAATACTTTTGGTAATGTTTCTCATGATATAAATAATGTATTAGGTGTCGCGTTAGGGGCTATTGAGATGTTGGAATTGAAGTTCTCTCGCGGCGAACAAGATATTTCAACTTATATAGAACGGGTTAAAAATGCCATTGATAAGGGGAAAAGTGTCACTGAGCGCTTATTGGCCTTTACCCGTAAACCAACCATTAAAGTGGTGAACTTTGATCCAATTCAAGAAATTAAAGATAATCAATATCTCTTTAAGCAATTACTGTTAAGCACCATTAATATTAACTTTAATTTTTCGCCGATACATTGCATTATCAATTTCCCTCAAGGTGAATTTATAAATATTTTACTTAATTTGGTACTTAATGCCCAGGATGCGATTCAAGAAAAAGGCTTAAGCGGCAAAATAAATATTTCAGTGAATTTAGCTCAAACTAACCGGTTAGAGATACATGTTCAAGATAGTGGTGTAGGTATAATGAAAGAAAATTTGACCAAAATATTTGATCCCTTCTATAGCTCAAAATCGCTAAACAAAGGTAATGGTATTGGTTTAGCTAATGTATATAACACTATGTATAAACATAATGGACAAATTCAAGTAGAAGGTACAAGTGAACTTGGAGGTGCTCATTTTACGCTAATTTTTAAGTGCAAAGAATTAGAGCAGCGCTTTGTCGCGGCACCGCATATTGGGGATTACTCAGGACTGGTAGATAAACGAATTTTAGTGCTCGATGATGAAATAAGCATTGCTGAATTTGTTGTGTTGTTTCTTGAAAGTAAAGGAGCGCATGTGGTGATGGCAAATAATAAAGAAGAATTAATTGATGTTATTAACAGTGACGAATATTTTGATATCTTTATTACTGACATGATTTTACCTGATCTCAGTGGCCGAGAGGCAGTGAATATGGTTAAGACAAAATTTCCTCAGATAAAAATATATTCCATTAGTGGTTATATTGCGATTGAAGATCGCAGTTGGGAATACCCGGTATTAAGGAAGCCATTTAACTCAACAGAGTTAGCTGATTTCTTAGCTAAGTGAGACTGTAATATTATTATAAATGAAAAGTTTCTATGATAAATGCACTTGTAGGTATTCGACGAGTAATCTAATTTTGGGAGAAAGATGACGGTTATGTGGATAAATAGCCCAAATTCCTTCATCAGGTACTTTATAATTGTCCAATACTGTGATCAAGTTGCCTTTTTTGAGGTGATCCTTGATGTAGTAATCTGGCAATTGAACTATTCCTAAACCTTTTAATGCCGCATCAACTAAGCCAAAACCACTGTTGTATCGTAACCTTCCGGCAACACGGAGGTTTTTTTCTTTACCTGCGTCGTTAAAGTGCCAATAATCTCGTGTACCTAATAGACAACTGTGTTTATCAAGTTCAGATAAAGAGTGAGGTAACCCATATTTATTTAAATAGTCTGGCGATGCGCAAACATAGTTTGTTCGCTCAGCTAACTTTTTTGCCATCATAGAAGAGTCACTTAATTTACCTAAACGAATAGCTAAATCAAAGCTTTCATCAACTAAATCAAGTTGCTGATTACTTAAATAAGCAGTAATCTCAATATCGTTATATTGCTTCATAAAATCATTTGTCAGAGGCAATATTTGTTGTTCGCCATAGGTTATAGGAGCCGTTAGCTTAATTTTTCCTTGAGGTTTAGATTGTAAATTAGTAACCGCTCTTTCAGCAGCATCTAGTCCATCAAGCACCCCACGACAGTGTTGATAAAAAATTTTCCCTTCTTCGGTAAGCGATACCTTACGGGTGGTGCGATAAAAAAGTTTAATATTAAGGCGCTGTTCTAACGCATTTACCTGACGACTAACCTGAGCGGTTGATATAGCCAATTTTTTTGATGCTTGCGTAAAGCTATTTGTCTCAGCAACATTGACAAACTCACTAATACCTTCCCATTGCATGATTATTACCTATATGTAAAAGTTATTTACTAAGTTAGTATATTATCATTATTTTAGAAATAGATATAATAGACCAAATAAAGGAAAGTTTGATGTGGCATAGCCAAGTGATGCGTGATTTTAAGAAAGTTTATTAGCGCTCATAGAAAAAGTAAGTAATACCTTAACCGCATTACAGCGTTGAAATACATTTATTGGCCTAGACTTATATCTCTAGGCCAATAACCAATTAAAGTTTGTAAATATAAAGTGAGAATTAATATGACAGATCAATTTATTAAATCAAAAGCAGCCATAGCATGGGGCCCTAAACAACCATTATCTGTTGAAGTGGTTGATGTCATGCTCCCTCGTAAAGGTGAGGTATTGATAAAAGTTATTGCATCGGGTGTTTGTCATACCGATGCTTTTACTTTATCAGGTGACGATCCAGAGGGAATATTTCCCGTTATTTTAGGTCACGAAGGTGGCGGTATCGTTGAACAAGTAGGCGAAGGCGTTACTAGTGTGCAAGTAGGTGATCATGTTATTCCATTATACACGCCGGAATGTGGCGAATGTAAGTTCTGTTTATCAGGGAAAACTAATCTCTGTCAAAAAATCCGTGAAACTCAAGGTAAAGGGTTAATGCCAGATGGCACCACGCGTTTTTATAAAGATGGCCAACCTATCTTTCATTATATGGGGTGCTCAACCTTTTCTGAGTACACGGTATTACCTGAGATCTCGCTTGCGAAAGTGAATAAAGCAGCACCATTAGAAGAAGTTTGTTTACTTGGCTGCGGTGTAACCACAGGTATGGGTGCGGTTATGAATACGGCAAAAGTTGAAGAAGGTGCCACGGTAGCAATATTTGGTTTAGGTGGTATTGGTTTGTCAGCTGTTATTGGCGCAACCATGGCAAAAGCGAGTCGCATAATTGCTATCGATATTAATGAAAGTAAATTTGAGCTAGCAAAAAAATTAGGCGCAACAGATTTTATTAATCCAAAAGATTATGACAAGCCAATTCAAGATGTCATTGTTGAAATGACTGACGGTGGCGTTGATTACTCATTTGAATGTATTGGTAACGTAAACCTAATGCGTTCAGCATTAGAGTGTTGTCATAAAGGTTGGGGTGAATCAGTTGTGATAGGGGTTGCTGGTGCAGGACAAGAAATATCAACACGACCATTTCAATTAGTTACCGGGCGTGTATGGCGTGGCTCTGCATTTGGTGGCGTTAAAGGGCGTTCTGAGTTACCTGATTATGTAGAACGTTACTTGCAGGGGGAATTCAAATTAAGTGACTTTATTACCCATACCATGGGACTAGAAGATATTAATGAGTCATTTGAATTAATGCATAAAGGCGAGAGTATTCGCAGCGTTATCCATTTCGACAAATAAGGATCATTAACAGCCTTACTGAATCTACGTGATTCAGTAAGGCTGTTTTTTAAGGCATTGCTATGACAATTGAAAATTTAAGTATAAATAAAAGTTTTGGTGGTTGGCATAAACAGTACAGCCATTACGCAAAAACAGTGAACTGCGATATGCGTTTTGCAATTTACTTGCCACCACAAGCATCAAGTAATAATAAAGTCCCCGTATTGTATTGGTTATCAGGCCTAACATGTACAGATGAAAATTTTATGCAAAAATCGGGTGCACTGCGTATTGCCGCAAAATTAGGTATTGCTATCGTTGCACCAGATACGAGTCCTCGTGGTGCTGATGTAGCCGATGATGAAGCTTATGATTTGGGACAAGGCGCAGGGTTTTACGTAAATGCTACGCAAGCACCCTGGAACCGTCATTATCAAATGTACGATTATGTAGTGAATGAATTGCCTGATCTCATTGAAGCGACTTTCCCCATTTCAGATAAACGTTCTATTGCTGGACATTCTATGGGCGGACATGGTGCATTAACGATTGCTATGTTAAATCCTGAACGTTATAGCTCAATGTCGGCATTTAGTCCTATCAGCAACCCGTTGAACTGTCCATGGGGACAAAAAGCATTTACTGTTTATCTGGGTAAAGATAAAGCCAATTGGGTTAAGCATGATGCGAGTGAGTTGATGAAACAAGCGACACATTTTGTGCCGGGTAAAGTTGATCAAGGCACTGCTGATGATTTTTTGATTGAACAACTAAAACCAGAAATGTTAGCAGCCACTGCCAAAATTAATAACTATCCTTTGGAGATAAATCTTCACGATGGTTATGATCATAGTTACTATTTTATATCGAGCTTTATTGAAGAACATTTACGCTTTCATGCGGACCACTTAAGCAAATAAATAGCCTATTGCTGTCTAGTGAATTTCTGGAAATTAGTCAAATAAATGAAAGAGTGTGTTTGGTATTGGACTTCTAGGGGGGAAAAAGTTTTAATCTATTTCTATCACTAAATGCGAAGTAGGGTAGGCGCAACAAGTGAGAATTTCGTTGTCGCCAACATAAGCTAATGGGTACTGTTTATATTCAACAGTACCCTCTTTTAACAAGCAGCGACAAGCGCCACAAAACCCATCTCGACAATGAAAGTTTGACTCTATATTTTCTCTTTCTAAGGCATTAAGTATAGTTTTGTCTTCTTCGAGGAACGATATTTCACGATCCTCAATCGTTATACTAAAAGACATAAAGGTTATAAGTCGAAATCGTCAAAATCATCAGCATCTACGGTTGAATCAACTTGCCCAACTAAATAACTAGAAATTTCAGTCTCTTGAGGAGCTACTTGCACATTGTCACTGACTAAGTATGCATTCATCCATGGTAACGGGTTGCTTTTTATGTTGAAAGGGGCTTCAAAACCAATAGCGGTTAAGCGTTGATTTGAGATGTATTCTATATATTGATTCAAAATTTCAGCATTTAAACCAATCATAGAGCCATCTTTAAATAAGTACTGTGCCCATTCTTTTTCTTGTTCTACTACATCAAGGAAAATTTGTAATCCTGCATCGCGCATATCTTCGCTGATTTGTTTCATTTCAGGATCGTCTTTACCACTCATCCAGTTATTTAAAATATGTTGAGTGCCTGTTAAATGTAACGCTTCATCACGTGCTATTAATTTAATTATCTTAGCATTACCTTCAAGTAATTCGCGTTCAGCAAAGGCAAAAGAACAAGCGAAGCTGACATAAAACCGAATAGCTTCAAGCGCATTTACTGAGCAAACGGCAAGATATAAACGTTCTTTCAACTTACGGGTGCTGACTTCGATACTGCGACCTTCAACTTCATACGTACCATCACCTTGTGATTGTAATAATTGTGTTGTTAAAATCACGTCATCAAAATATTTCGCTATGCTAGTCGCACGTTTTAAAATAGCAGGGTTAACAATTATATCATCAAATACTTCACCAGGATTGGTGAACAAGTTTCGTAAAATATGAGTATAAGAACGAGAGTGAATAGTTTCACTAAATGCCCATGTTTCTACCCATGTTTCTACTTCAGGTAAAGAGACTAAAGGTAATAAAACAGCATTAACAGATCGAGCTGCCATAGAATCTAAGAGTGTTTGATACTTTAAATTAGAAATAAAGATATGTTTTTCAGAGTCAGTTAAATTTTGCCAATCTGCTCTATCCTTTGATACATCAACTTCTTCGGGACGCCAAAAAAATGATAATTGCTTTTCAATTAATTTTTCAAAAGCCATATAGCGCTGTTGATCATAGCGAGACACATTTACGCTATTACCTAAGAACATTGGTTCTAATAGAGCATTATTTGGGGTTTGGTTAAACGTAGTGTACGTCATTTATTGCTATTCCTTAAAGTATCACCACTATAAATTGATAGGGTGACAAAAAGCCTAGAATTTCCTAGGCTCATATAATTGCGTATTGTTGTTATGATTCTTGTTGAGTATAGCCAGTTAAATCTTACATGCGCCGCCGGCACAGTCATCGTCTTCAACTACAACATCATCACTAGCACCATCACGAGTGTTATGATAATACATGGTTTTAATGCCAAGTTTATAGGCTGTTAAAATGTCTTTTAGTATTTGTTTAATAGGCACTTTACCACCATCAAATTTAGCGGGGTCGTAATTAGTGTTAGCTGAAATTGTTTGATCAATAAACTTCTGCATAATGCCTACTAGCTCTAAATAGCCTTCATTACTTGGAATGTTCCATAATAATTCATAATTTTGCTTAAGCTTTTTATACTCAGGAACGACTTGTTTTAAAATGCCGTCTTTACTTGCTTTTACACTAATTAAACCACGCGGTGGCTCGATACCATTTGTAGCATTAGATATTTGCGATGAGGTTTCTGAAGGCATCAAGGCTGATACAGTAGAATTTCTCACACCAAACTCTTTTATGCTAGCGCGTAATGATTCCCAGTCTAGATGTAAAGGTTCACCCGTAATATTATCAATAGTCTTTTTGTAGGTATCAATAGGCAGTATACCTTGTGATAAACGTGTTTCATTAAATTTAGGGCAAGCACCTTGTTCTTTTGCAAGTAAATTGGTGGCTTTTAATAAGTAAAATTGAATCGCTTCAAAGGTTCTATGGGTTAAATTGTTAGCACTACCATTTGAGTAATACAGACCATTTTTCGCTAAATAATAGGCGTAGTTAATAACACCTATACCTAATGTTCGACGCGCTAAACTCGCATTTTTAGCCGCTGGAATAGGGTAGTCTTGGTAATCAAGCAAGCTATCAAGCGCGCGTACAGCTAAGTCAGCTAAACCTTCTAATTCATCTAAAGAGTCTATCGCACCTAAATTGAAAGCAGATAATGTACATAACGCAATTTCACCATTTTCATCATTTACATCTTTCATTGGCTTAGTTGGCAATGCAATTTCTAAGCACAGGTTGCTCTGACGAATAGGGGCTTTACTTGGTTCAAACGGGCTATGAGTATTACAGTGATCAACATTTTGTAAATAAATACGACCAGTACTTGCACGTTCTTGTGCAAATAACGTAAACAGTTCTATTGCTTTAATACGTTTTTTTCGAATTGAATCATCATTTTCGTATTGTACATAAAGTTGCTCAAATTTTTCTTGATCTTCAAAGAACGCATCGTATAGGCCAGGAACATCACTTGGGCTAAATAAAGTAATGTACCCACCTTTTATTAAACGTTGATACATTACTTTGTTAAATTGTACACCGTAGTCTAAATGGCGAACGCGATTTTCTTCCACGCCACGGTTATTTTTTAATACAAGTAGACTTTCTACTTCTAAATGCCAAAGCGGATAGAATAACGTCGCAGCACCACCACGTACACCGCCTTGAGAACAACTTTTAACGGCAGTTTGAAAATGTTTATAAAAAGGAATACAGCCAGTATGAAAAGCTTCACCATTACGAATGGCACTACCTAAAGCACGAATACGACCAGCATTTACGCCGATGCCAGCGCGCTGTGATACATATTTAACTATTGCACTAGAAGCGGCATTAATTGAATCTAATGAGTCATCACACTCAATCAATACACATGAAGAAAATTGACGCGTTGGCGTACGTACACCGGCCATTATTGGTGTCGGTAATGATAGTTTAAAAGTTGAAATAGCATTATAAAAGCCTTCAACATAACCTAATCGTGTTTCTTTAGGGTATTTAGCAAATAAACACGCGGCAACTAAAATATATAAAAATTGTGCACTTTCATAAATTTCACCGTTCACACGGTTTTGAACAAGGTACTTGCCTTCAAGTTGTTTTATTGCAGCATAACTAAAATTTAGATCACGAGTATGATCTAAAAATAATGACATATGCTCAAAATCACTTTCATCATAATCAACTAATAAATGCTGATCGTATTTACCAGCCTCTACTAATTTAACGACATGATCATAAAGTTTTGGTGGCTCAAATTGGCCATAGGCTTTCTTACGTAGATGAAAAACTGCAAGCCTAGCCGATAAGTATTGGTAGTCTGGAGTTTCTTCAGAAATTAAATCAGCAGCAGCTTTAATAATTGTTTCATGAATATCTTCAGTTTTAATACCATCATAAAATTGAATATGCGATTTAAGTTCAACTTGAGAAACTGAAACATCTTCTAGACCCGCTGCAGCCCAAGCAATAACACGGTGGATTTTTTCTAAATCGATGGATTCTTTTTCGCCATTGCGCTTGGTAACAAAAAGATTATTATTCATGAAAGACCTGTGATGTAAAAAGTTACTAATTTTTAGTTTGCTTTTCTCAGTATAGGAAAGTGATATCACTTATCTTATACTGAAAAAACGCGTTGTTTTTTTTATTGTTTCCCTAAATACGCTTAAAAAGTCAAACGCACAACATCTAGGGTTTTTTATAAATTCAGACACAAGATAGTGATATTTTGGTTTTAATGCAAGCGATAAAATAGCTTGGTTTTTGGTTGACTTTTTGCTTATTCAACAAGGGTTAGTAACAACTAACCTAGCAAGGTTAATTTGTTTAGTAATTTACTAAAAGCAATATTTTTTTCAAAGTTTTTTTTTGATAAAAATATTTTAATTGATTTCTGTGTTTTTATATATCAAATTGAAATATAAATAGTAAAGACGTTATTTAACAGTTACTTACGAGTTTTGTTTATTGTTTATGCAACTTGCTTATAAATAAAACGTAAGGTTTTATTTTCTACATTTTTTGGCAACACAGAATATAATTAACGTCTAAATTAGCCACCAACTTATGATTTTCTGTTACTGGATTATAATGAATGCCACTGGCATCAATGCACTTTAATTGACTTGCCTCTGCCCAAGCGATTAATTGTGAAGGTTTAATAAATTTGTCATGGTCATGGGTGCCATCAGGCACTAACTTTAATATTTTCTCTGCGGCTAAAATTGCGAGTAGATAAGATTTAACGGTTTTATTTAATGTTGAAAAAAATACTAATCCCCCCGGTTTTACTAATCGCGCGCAGGCATGTATTACTGAAGCAGGATCAGGTACATGTTCAAGCATTTCCATACAAGTAACCATGTCAAATGTTTCGTTGCACTGTTGCGCTTTTTCTTCAGCAGTAATTTTTTCGTAATTAATGGTTAAGCTAGACTCTAGTGCGTGTAGTTTCGCAACATTGAGTGGCTCGCCTCCCATATCTATACCCGTTACTGTTGCCCCCAATTTTGCTAATGACTCTGTTAAAATTCCACCGCCACAACCGACGTCAATCACTTTTCTAGAAAACAACGCTTGTTTTTGTTCTGCTATATGCTGGCAAATAAATTGAACTCTTAACGGATTAACCTGATGTAGTGGTTTAAAGTCACCGTTTAGATCCCACCACTGGCTAGCAATTTGTTCAAATTTAGCTATTTCTTCTTCATTTACATTAGGCACGCTTTTATTTTCAGTCATGGGTTAATCTAGTTGAAATATGGATGAGCGGATTCTAAACCAAACTTTTACTTAAACAAAGCATAAACGAGGATGAAACCAATGAAATAGATCAACAAATGTTTTGTTAGCTTACTTTATAAGCATAATTAGTCGGCTTTATTTAAGGTCATTAAAACACCTTTTAAACGGCTAAATAAAGCTGTTTGGCATCAACAAAAACTATGCTAATATGCCGCGTTGATTTATGTTTGTTATGAAAAGATAATAATAAAAATCTAAGCGATTTTATAGTTACGTTTTAAGTTAAGGGATACATCTATTTATGTCAGATCTGGCCAAAGAAATAGTACCAGTAAATATTGAAGATGAGTTAAAAACTTCCTATCTAGATTATGCCATGAGCGTTATTGTTGGGCGTGCATTGCCTGACGTACGTGATGGTTTAAAACCTGTACATCGTCGCGTATTGTTCGCTATGGAAGTGCTGGGTAATGATTGGAATAAATCTTATAAAAAGTCAGCCCGTGTGGTTGGTGATGTTATCGGTAAATATCATCCTCATGGTGATACTGCGGTTTACGATACTATTGTTCGTATGGCACAACCTTTCTCACTCCGCTATATGTTAGTGGACGGTCAAGGTAACTTTGGTTCGGTTGATGGTGATAGCGCTGCAGCAATGCGTTATACCGAAATCCGCATGTCTAAAATTGCACATTCTATTTTAGCCGATTTAGATAAAGAAACCGTTGATTTTGTTCCTAACTATGATGGTACAGAACATATTCCTGCGGTTATGCCAACGCGTATTCCTAACCTACTGGTCAATGGTAGCTCGGGTATTGCGGTTGGTATGGCAACTAATATACCTCCACATAATTTAACTGAAGTTATTAACGGTTGCTTAGCGCTCATTGAAAATAGCGATATTTCTTTTGAAGAATTATTAACACATATACCGGGTCCAGACTTTCCTACTGCTGCTATAATAAGTGGTCGTGCAGGTATTGAAGAAGCATACCGTACTGGACGTGGTAAAATAAAGATTCGAGCTCGCGCTGATATTGAAGTTAATGAAAGTACGGGTAAAGAAACCATTGTTGTACATGAATTACCATACCAAGTTAACAAAGCTCGCCTGATTGAAAAAATGGCCGAGCTTGTAAAAGAGAAACGTCTTGAAGGTATTTCAGCACTACGTGATGAGTCTGATAAAGACGGCATGCGTATGGTTATTGAAGTCAAACGTGGTGAGGTTGGTGAAGTTGTTTTAAATAACTTATATAAGCTAACACAAATGCAAGTATCTTTTGGTTTCAATATGGTGGCATTGACTAATGGTCAACCAAAAATATTCAATATAAAAGAAATGTTAGAAGCGTTTGTACTGCATCGCCGTGAAGTAGTTACACGCCGTACTATTTTTGAATTGCGAAAAGCCCGTGAACGTGCCCATTTACTTGAAGGTTTATCAATTGCCCTGGCAAATATAGACCCTATCATAGAATTAATTAAAACCTCACCAACACCAAGTGAAGCGAAAACAGCGTTAATTTCGCGTGGTTGGGATTTAGGTAATGTTGCAGACATGCTTAGTGCAGCCGGCAATGATGCGGCACGACCTGAATGGCTAGAGCCTGAGTTCGGAATCCTTGAAAATCAATATTATTTAACACCAGTTCAAGCGCAAGCTATTTTAGATTTACGTTTACACAAGTTGACTGGTTTAGAACATGAGAAAATCTTAGCAGAATATAAAGGCTTGCTAGATATCATTGCAGAGTTGATGCATATACTTGCTGAGCCTGCACGTTTGATGGAAATTATTTGTGAAGAGCTTATCGCTATTCGTGATGAGTTTGGTGATGAGCGCCGTACAGAAATTACCAATGCTTCTCATGATTTATCATTAGAAGACTTGATCTGCGAAGAAGATGTAGTAGTAACACTTTCTCATGAAGGCTATGTGAAATACCAAATACTTTCAGATTACCAAGCACAAAAACGTGGTGGTAAAGGCAAAGCGGCAACTAAGATGAAAGAAGAAGATTTCATTGAACGCTTGTTGATTGCTAATACCCACGATACTATTTTGTGTTTCTCAAATCGTGGTAAATTATATTGGTTAAAAGTATATCAATTACCACTGGCAAGTCGTACTGCGCGTGGTCGTCCAATTGTTAATATATTACCACTTGAGAATGATGAACGAATTACTGCTATTTTACCTGTACGCGAATATGAAGATGATAAGTACATCATCATGGCAACAGCATCAGGTACAGTGAAGAAAACAGCATTAACTGCATATAAGAATCAAAGAGCTAACGGTATTATTGCGCTTAATTTACGTGACGATGATACCTTGATTGGTGTTGATATTACTGACGGTAATAATGATATTATGTTGTTCTCTGATGCGGGTAAGGTTGTTCGTTTCAATGAAAAAGTAAAAGACAGCGAAACAGGCGAAATAAAACTTGATCCAGAAACTGGTGAACAGCGTTGGGCATTAAAACCTATTGGCAGAACAGGTACTGGTGTTCGTGGTATTAAGTTAGAGGGCGATCAAAAAGTTGTTTCATTAATTGTACCTAAAAATGATGGTCCAATTTTAACTATAACGGAAAATGGTTATGGTAAACGTACTGACCTAGCTGAATATCCAGCGAAGAGCCGTGCTACTAAAGGTGTTGTTTCTATTAAAGTGAGCGATAGAAATGGTCCTGTTGTGGGAGCTGTACAAGTTGAAGACCTCGACGAAATTATGGTTATTACTGATAATGGTACGTTAGTGCGTACGCGAGTTAATGAAGTAAGTGTTATTGGTCGTAATACGCAAGGTGTTCGTTTAATTCGTACGGTAGAAGGTGAGCATGTTGTTGCCTTGCAACGCATTGATGAAATTGAAGAACCAACTATGCTTGAAGGTGAAAGTGTTGAAGGAGAAGTAACTAATCAAGCCGATGATACTTCTACTGAGCATGATGCATCGAAACACAATCCAGAGCAAAGTGCTCAACAAGCTGATGAAGATAGCCAGATAGATGACGATCAAGAATAATCGTCGTTAACAACATAAAAAAGGGCGGCTAATAACCGCCTTTTTTATGTTCAGGATGAACGGTATTTCGCGGTCACATGACGTTACAATGATGTAACTTATTAGACTATGCAGGAGCAATTGTCCTGATGTGAAAGAGCGTATATTACTTTAAATACATGATATCAATGTATTAATACTATTTTATTTGAGAATAAGAAAATGTCTGAAGTGTTTAATTTTTGTGCCGGCCCTGCAATGTTACCAACAGCAGTAATGCTAAAAGCACAAGATGAGTTTATTAATTGGAATAATACCGGCAGCTCTGTCATGGAATTAAGCCACCGCAGTGGTATTTACATGGAAATGGCAGCGAAAGCAGAGGCCGATTTACGTGAATTAATGGTAATTCCTGACAATTATAAAGTTTTATTTTGTCACGGTGGTGGTAGAGGCCAATTTTCTGCAGTACCGCTAAATTTATTGCCTCAAGGTAAGTCCGCAGACTATATTGTTAATGGCTCGTGGTCGAAAGCAGCAGCGGTTGAGGCTAAAAACTTTGGTAATATTAACGTGGTTAATATTCGTGAAGAACATGATGATGGTGAAATTTGTCTTATTCCTAATGATAAGTGGCCATTAAACAGTGATGCTGCTTATGTACATTACTGTCCAAATGAAACGGTTGATGGTATAGAGATTAATTATATACCTGAAACTAATGGCATACCTTTAGTTGCAGATATGTCATCAACCATTTTGTCTCATGAAATTGATGTCACTAAATTTGGCCTTATTTACGCTGGCGCACAAAAAAACATTGGTCCATCAGGCTTAACTATTATAATTGTACGTGAAGACCTATTAGGTGAAGGGAAGGGTAATGCGCAACTAGCAACACCTTGTATTATGAATTACAAAACCTGTGCTGATAATGATTCTATGTACAACACTCCACCTACTTATGCTTGGTATTTAGCGGGTTTAGTTTTTCAGTGGTTAAAAGATTTAGGTGGTATAAAGGCCATTGCTAAAGTAAACCAAGCAAAAGCTGAATTGTTATATCAGGCAATTGATGAGAGTGATTTCTATAACAATAATATAGAAGTCCAATATCGCAGCAAAATGAATATTCCATTTTGGCTTAAAGATGAAAGCTTAAATGATAAATTCCTAACGGAAGCTGAGCAACAAGGCTTGATGGCATTGCAAGGCCATAGGATAGTTGGTGGTATGCGTGCAAGCATATACAACGCTATGCCACTTGAAGGTGTACAAGCGTTGGTTAGCTTTATGAAAAAATTTGAAAAGAGGATGAGATAACGTGGAGCAATTAACATTAAAGCCAATAGGTAAAATTAACGGAGAAGTTTTTTTACCAGGCTCTAAAAGCTTATCAAATCGCGCATTATTAATTGCTGCATTAGCTAACGGCGTAACTAAAATCACTAACTTATTGGTTAGTGATGACATTAACCATATGTTAAATGCGTTAAAAAGCCTTGGAGTTGAATACAGCCTGAGTGATTGCGGTACCGAGTGTACTGTTACCGGAAATAATGGTTTTTTCAAAACTAAGGAGCCATTAGAGCTTTTCTTAGGTAACGCTGGTACTGCAATGCGTCCATTGTGCGCAGCTCTTGCCGCGAGTAAAGGTGAATACATCTTAACCGGTGAACCAAGAATGAAAGAGCGCCCAATTGGTCATTTAGGTGATGCATTGGCACAATTGAATGCTGATATTGAATACTTAGAAAACAATAATTATCCACCGGTAAAAATAACAGGTAAAGCGCTGGCAGGAAATACAGTAAGCATTGACGGTTCAATATCAAGTCAGTTTTTAACTGCCATTTTGATGATAGCACCATTATTAGAGACAGATACCGATATAGAAATTAACGGTGAATTAGTCTCTAAGCCATATATTGATATTACGCTTGATATTATGCAAAGGTTTGGTGTTAACGTACAGAATAATGACTATAAGTCTTTCAATGTTAAAGGAGGCCAGTCATACCAAGCTTTAGAAAGATATATGGTTGAAGGAGATGCCTCATCTGCTTCATATTTTTTAGCGGCTGGTGCTATTAAAGGCGGCAAAATTACCGTGCACGGCGTTGGTAAATTAAGTGTTCAGGGAGATAAGCATTTTGCTGATGTGCTTGAAAAGATGGGGGCGGAGGTTTGTTGGAATGATGAGTCAATCACTGTTGTTGGTAAACCGTTAACAGCAGTTGATATGGATATGAATCATATCCCTGATGCTGCCATGACCATTGCAACCACCGCACTTTTTGCTACAGGTACAACAACCATTCGAAATGTTTACAACTGGCGGGTAAAAGAAACTGATCGGTTAAACGCCATGGCTACCGAGCTCAGAAAGGTCGGTGCTGATGTAATTGAAGGTGAAGATTATATTTCTATTACGCCACCTAAGTTTCTTAAACATGCAGAAATTGACACTTATGACGATCATAGAATAGCGATGTGCTTTTCTCTCGTTGCCTTAAGCGATACCCCTGTTACTATAAATGATCCTAAGTGTACGGCAAAAACATTTCCTGACTATTTTAACAAGTTAGCGCAAGTATCTTGCTAATACCAACTTGGTATAAATATTTTACATAAAAGAGTATAAAAGTATTTTTACGCGATTTTATCAAATAAATCCCGTATAATTCCGCCGATTTTCGATGTTAGGGGAAAAATGTATGCAGGAAAGCATTCCAGTTATAACCATTGATGGCCCAAGCGGGGCAGGCAAAGGGACAGTTGCTCGAATTGTCGCTGAGCAGCTAGGTTGGCACTTACTTGACAGTGGTGCTATTTATCGAGTACTTGCCGTAGCAACTCTGCATCATCATGTTAGTGTAGACACTGAAGAGCCACTTATTCCTATGGCCGCGCATTTAGATGTACAATTTGAAATCAGTAGCCAGGGCGAAGGAAAAATTATTTTAGAAGGCGAAAATGTCACTAATACTATTCGTAGTGAAGAAATTGGTGCACTAGCATCTAAGGTTGCTGCATTTCCACGTGTACGTGAAGCTTTATTACGTCGACAACGCGCTTTTTGTGTTACACCAGGCTTAGTTGCTGATGGTCGAGATATGGGAACCGTGGTGTTTTCAAACGCACCAGTAAAGGTTTTTTTGACCGCAAGTGCCGAAGAGAGAGCCGAACGACGATTTAATCAGTTGAAAGAGAAAGGGTTTGATGTTAAAATCGGGCGCCTTTTGGATGACATACGTCAACGAGATGAGCGAGATAGCAGCCGAAAAGTTGCCC
>Ga0105356_10001007_pt1 | contig 27662 bp, 28 predicted proteins | sample GOMGulsemesocosm_3_FD_83502 | JGI IMG/M metagenome (GOLD analysis project Ga0105356, IMG submission 83502) | Methane-oxidizing microbial communities from mesocosms in the Gulf of Mexico - GOM9D Gulf of Mexico | ecosystem: Environmental > Aquatic > Marine > Cold seeps | place: Gulf of Mexico... | reverse complement strand
TTTTACTCTTCCTATACTTTCCTTAAGCTCATATCGATTAAGGATATTCACTATGAACGCCTTTTTAGCGATTGGATTTATTGTTACGGTGATCTATTTTTTCACTCGGTTTGCAAAACAAGAAGCGGTTGAGCAATTTTATGAGGCTGTCATTCTTGATGTAGAAGGGCGTCTTGATTGGGCAACCTCCCGTTCGACGCACCCATTTGCTATGCAAGTTAACATTACTCGTGCTAGTAAACTGCTGTTTCAGGCTAAAAGCTTATGGCGGGGAAACAAGTTCCATCAAGCATATCAAGTAGCCCGTGAGTCTCAGCAAGCGATTGATAAAGCTCAGAGCATCTATATTTCAGCGCAGCTTAAACGCTAGTGCTCTGGTGCTCATTGGAATAAAACGATTTGATCAGTGCATTATTGTGGCTATCGTCTTTTGCGATAAACAATACCAATAATTTAATATGCGTATTGCGCTAAAGAAGCATTTTCAATAATTGTCTGCAGTTTTTTAAAGTCGACTTTCGTGTTATTAATCAACTCACTATTGAAGATAAAGGCTGGAACGACACCTGCAGGATCGATCCAGGTTTTATAATTTACCTCAACTAATGAATCCGATACCTCTTTTATCTGCCAACTAGATTCAACGTGTAATAAGCGCTGATACTGATCATCGATAGGCACTTTATCACTGCATGAAAAAATCTTAATCGTAGTGAGTTTCTCTTCAAAAAAAGTATCTACGCAGGTGATTAGTTCTCTATCTTGAAATGGCCATGGGCTGTTAATGACAGTGCGTAATAGGTATTGATGGTTATTGTAAACAGCCAATACTTGTAAACTTTCTACTCTCTTTAACCATTGCGAAGTTTGTTTGATATCGGACAATACTCTAAAAACGAGCGCTTTTGATTGCTGGGTAAAAAAAGTAGCCTCAACTTGTTTAAAGTTGCTTTGCTTGTATTGGTTTAATTTAACTTGAAGGTCTGCCGTTGTCTTAACCTGTTTATCCACTTCCCGGTGTGTTATGACACAGCTAGAAAGTAGCAGTAAAGAAACAACTAAAAAACTGGCTTGTAATACTTTGAAAGGAGTTATCATTTATAAAGCCTAGCATAAAAAAACAGAGGAGATAGATGTTACCATTTTGATTTTTACATTGAAAATTTAGAAAAGAGACGGTGGGCTGACATTGCAATGATAGTGGCTCAATCAAAGGCCTTAGCTAGCTGAGGTTATATTATGATGACTGAAGATAATTAACGTGGAAATTCCCCCAACGTGGCATAAAGTCTCTAAATTTGTGGCTAATATTATTTAGCCACAACAGTATAAATGCTTTTGAGAATCAAGCCTGCTTTAAGCTTACAACTCTGTCTTTACGTTTTACGCGTAACGCGAGCATGCAAGGGGTTAGTATTAGGGTCAGTATTGTTGCAAAAGCGAGGCCTCCTGTTACTGCCGATGCCAACTGTACCCACATTTTTGAGATTGGAGATCCAAACTCAATAGTACGATTAAAGAGATCAAGGTTCATCTCTAATACCATCGGCATTAGTCCTAGAACAGTTGTTACCGTGGTCATTAAAACAGGTCTTAGACGTTGTGCACCGGTCCTTAGAATGGCTTCCATCGGCGAAAAACCCTCTTTACACAGCACGTTAAAGGTATCGATTAATACAATATTATTGTTAACCACAATACCCGCCAAGGAGATAACACCTAACCCACCCATCACAATACCAAAGGTCTGTTGAGTAATCAGTAAACCTAAGAACACACCAACCGTTGAAAATAGTACGGCACTGAGAATAAGGGCTGCTTGATAGAATGAATTAAACTGAGTGATGAGGATCAGCGCCATAATAGCGAGTGCAGCTGCAAAAGCTTGCATCAGAAAAACCTCTGATTCTTGTTGATCTTCATTTTCCCCTCTTACTTTTATATTTACGCGCGGATCTAAATTAAGCTCTGAGATCTTTTCCATCATCGCTGGCCAAACAGCATTAAGGTTATAACTAGGTAGTAAATCAGCTTCTAGAGTGATCACTTGTCTACTATCTACTTTATTAATCGTTCCCTGCTTTTTAGCCGCTTTGAGTTCAGCGAAGTTACTGATAGGAACCTGTCCATTATCAGTCTTTATTCTAAGTTGAGCTAAGCTACCAATATGACGATCTTGTTCTGGGAAGCGCACCTTAATATCAATTTCGTCATCGATATCATCAGGACGGTAACTACCTATTCTTAAACCTTCAGTGACAAGCTGCACGCTTTCTCCGACCAAGGTAGCATCTGCACCATAACGGGCCGCTTTCTCTTTATTAACTTTAACTTGCCACTCAATGCCTGGTTTGTTGCCGTTATCAGTGATATTGGTAAATTCTGGTTGCGCTTCAAGCTGCGCCCTTATTTTCTCCATCGTTGCTTGTAATAACTCAGGAAAACGCGAGCTAATCTCTAGTTGTAGCGCTTTACCTGAAGAGGGGCCGTTATCATCTTTACGTACCTCTAGTTGGATGCCTGATAGATGTTCAGTGCGTTCAAATACTTCAGCGGTGATCTCATCTATATTACGACGCTTTTGCCAATCAATTAAGTTTCCTCTCAGTGATCCCACTTCATTTCGCCCACCTGTTTTAGCATATAGCGTTTTGATTTCTGGCATATTAACTAATAAAACCTCTACCTCGCGCATGACACTATCTTTCTCAATAATCGATAACTCTCCTGCTGAACGAACCGTTATATTAAAAGCGCCTGTATCGATATCTGGAAAAAATTCAGCTCCTTTTCCATACATCCCAAAAGCTGTAAAAACGGCTATAGAAAAGAGTATTGCAGCACTTAGGCTATACCAAGGGTTATGGATTGAAACCTTAAGTAATCGTACATAAAAGCCTGTAAAGCCAGCTAATTTACTGATGTCCCCCTGCTCTGCATCGATAAGCTGTGCTTTCATCTTTTCTGAAATCGTTCTGGGTTTGCCCACTAGGCTACCTAATGTAGGTACAAAAATCAGGGCCATGATAAGTGATGCTGTGAGTGTAAATATTAAGGTTAAGGGCAAGTACTTCATAAACTCACCCATAATACCTGGCCAGAACAGTAAAGGTGTGAAGGCTGCTAATGTGGTTGCAGTAGAAGCGATTGTTGGCCACGCCATACGGTTGGCGGCTGTCTGGTAAGCCTTTTTACGATCGACTCCCTCGCTCATAGCACGATCTGCATATTCAGTGACCACGATAGTGCCATCAACCAACATACCTACCGCCATAATCAGCCCAAATAAAACCATGGTATTAATTGTCATGCCAAAAGCGGATAAAACGAGGATAGCCGTTAAGAATGAGCCGGGAATAGAGATGCCCACTAACATTGCACTGCGTGCACCCAGTGCGACAAGGATGACGATCACCACTAACAATACTGCCGAGGCCACGTTATTTTGTAGATCGGCTAACATATCTTTAACGTCTTCGGATGTATCACCTGTGATGTTAACCTGCACAGTTGCAGGCCAAATTATTGACTCCTGTGCCACTATTGCACGTACTTTATTTGCCGTTTCTATCGCATTCTGTCCCGCACGTTTTTTTACCTCTAAGGTAATTGCATTTTTACCGTTTAAACGTGCAAATGAGGTGGGATCTTTAAAGGCACGACGGATTTTAGCGATATGACCGAAGGTGATCACTTTGTTGTTTTCAACTTTTATTGGCATGGCGAGTATATCGGCAATATTTTCGAAAACCGACGGTACTTTAATGGGAAAGCTACCTTTACCGTTGTCTATAATGCCTGCTGCTACTAAGCGGTTATTACGTGAAACTAATTGGTAAATATCAGCCTGATCTAACTGGTAACTTTCCATTAGCAGGGGGTCTACGATAATCTCAACCATCTCTTCACGATCGCCACCAATATCAACCTCCATCACTTCATCTAAGGTTTCTATCTTGTTTTGTAACTGTCGTGCTAACATAATAACGGCACGCTCTGGGGCAGAGCCCGATAATACAACCGTCATCAAAGGTGACAAACCGGCCATGGTTATCTCATGTACCGTGGGGGCGTCGCTCTCTGTTGGTAATTGGCTCTTAGCTAAATCGACCTTGGTACGTACATCCGTTAACGCCTTTTCTTGGTTTACATCAAGTTGAAATTCAAGTGTAATCGAAGCATGCCCTTGCACAGCCTCGCCCTCCATCTCTTTTAAGCCCTCTAAACCTTGTAACTCTTTTTCCATAGGGCGTAATAGCAGTCGCTCGGCATCTTCAGGTGAAATGCCGCTATGATCGATGGAAACATAAACTAAAGGGATAGGGATATCAGGGTCTGACTCTTTGGCAATTAAAATGTAACTGATAACACCAGAAATCATTAAAAATAGTAAAATAACGACAACCGTTCTTTGCCTGTTTAAGGACGCATTAATGATATTCAACATAGGTTAATTCTCCACCTGAGTGGTTTCAACGTGATCACCTGTTTTTACAAAACCTTGGCCAAGAATAATAACTTCAACCTGTTTATTAAAACCACCAAGCCAAACGCCATTTCTATCCGTTTTTACCAAGTTTGCAAGGTGAAAATTAACCACGTTATTTTGTACTGTTTTAATACCTATATTGCCTGCTTCATCTAACGCCATTAGCGAAGGTGATACCTTAATTGCATGTGTTTCTTGCAGCGGTAAATTAACCTCTGCGCTGACGCCTGCCCAAAGCTTCCCGTCGGGGTTAGCAATGCTCACTTCAACTTTGAAGGTATTAGTTTCACTATTGGAAACACGTGATATATAACGTAGTTTTCCTTCTACTTCACCATCACCAAGTAAACGGATAGTTGCACTTTGACCTAATTTGATTAAGTTAATGTCTCTTTCTGCAACATCAGCAGTCACAATCAAAGGGTCGATATCTGTTATTTGCGCAATCTCTGTTCCAATTGAAACAAACTCACCCTGTTCAATATATCGCTCATTTAAAATTCCCGATTGAGGTGCGCGAATATCTTTCTTTTGTAGCTGCAGCTGCAGTCTTCCTAATTCTGCCTGTGCTTGGATGAGCGCTGATTCTGATTCTGCTAATTTAACCTTGCCTTGAAACCCTTTGAAACTCAGTTTCTTAATACCATCAAACTCAACTTTTCGTTGTTTTAGTCGCACTTTTGCGTAAGCAAGTTGAAGAGGAAGATCGTTCTTATCAAGACGAGCGATAAGATCGCCTTTTTTTAGCACACTGCCTTGCTCTGCCAGAATTTCAATAACCTGCCCACTTACTTCTGCGGTGATAGTGGCGGAGTGATCGGGTTCAGTGCGACCATACAAGGTTAAATTGCGGGTAACTAATTCAGATTTTATTATTTTGGTTCTAACATGAATTAATGAAGCTGTGTCATCAGTTGCAAAGCTATCAGCTTCTTGGGCCAATGAACTTTGCCCAGAAAGCATCCAAGCTGAAACAATAACAATTAAAGCAATTACATATAAATGTGTTTTAACGGCTTTTTTCTGAGTTAACCGGCGAAAAATAGACACAATGAAATCCTTTTAAACAAAAGTAATAATAAAGGTGAATATAACGTCGACATTGCTAATGATAATAACTTAGCAATGTCGAATTTAAGGTAAGTAGTGTGGGGGGGATTTAGTTAATTAAAAGTTATATTTGATACCAACTCCAGCCAGGTAACCATCCGTTTCATAAAATTCAATATTTGAAGTACCCTGGTCGTATCCAAGTATTGACACAAATGTCCAGTTATCTAAGCCAAAGCCTATTTCACTCTCGTACATTGCAAATAGACTAAAGGCATCGTCTTTTTGCTTTTCATTAAACAGTGGGTTTACAGCATCATATGCCTTATGACTATAAGACGCAGTTAAAGCAATGCTTTGACCGTCTAATAATGTAAAGTATGTCAGATCTGCCCCGTAAGAATCATATGACATCGCATCACCATCTGCAGATTTAGACATGTAGGTGATAGAGGGGATTAAGTAGTTTGTTTCATTAATTGAAAGTTGGTATTCCGTTTGTAAATAAAGAGTGCTCCCGTTGCGATCGAGTAGCTTCTGGTCAGCTAATGAATAAGCACTACCAGATTTATCATCATCTACTTTAAGGGTGCCATAAGCCACCTGCATTGAAAAATTTGAGCCTGCAATAGAATCTACTTGAAAACGGCCTGCATGACCCGATGTATCTATTACTGTTTTCTCCGAGTCTAGTAAATAAGGGTCGGCCCAAACTTCACCTTTGGTGATGCCCGGCATAAGTGAAAGGCTCATGACCATGCCAGAGTTAAATTCTTGGCTGTAGCCAATTTCAAATATGACATCACCAACGGCAAGATCATCGTCGCTTGTCCCAATAAATACCTGCTTGTCGAGGTCCTGACCAAAGGTGTATCGTAAGCTACCCAAAGGGCCTCCAATTACGCTTCCTTCTGAATCCCCTTTTTGATTTAAATCTCCCGTTTTAACTTTTTTGCCGCCTGTATCAAAATTGGATGTGGACTCTGAATAACCGGCAAACAGAACAATATCACCGCTAAAACCCTGCTCATCCGCCAATTCAGCAACACTTGTTGCACTGTATAAAGCTGATAATGCTACCAATGATGAAGCTGTTAAACCTGTTGATATTTTCATATGCTGTTATTCCCTTAGCGTATTTATAAACAATTAAAGTTGTCTGTTTCTGTGTCTGCAGAGCATGTTAAAAATATACCCATAACAAATGAAAATTAATATATGACTTTGTCAGCGTTTGTTAGCAGTTGTTAATAAACATAGTTTTATTTATTGATATGAAAATTATGATTAACCTTTTAAAACAACTGGTTATGGTTTTTATTGTGCAGGTATGTCTTGTAACTTAAACGGATTTACTTAGCTATTAATGACAATTCATGACAATTGAAGATGCTCTGCGTACATTCAAAGAGCCATTGTTATTAGCTGACAAGGAAAAATAGGCAATAAGCGATAAGAAAAAACAGTCTTTATCGCTGAGAGATTAACAAAGGAGCTAATATTGGAAGTAAAAAACGGCAAGGTGCTGGCCGATTACTTAAGTGCTGTTAGTGTGAGCTTGAGGTTAATACATTTTTTAAATATTAAAAACGATCACCAACCGCTGGCAACAAACAGATAACCTTTTGAGCGTATCGTTTTTATTTTATATGAGTTGCGAGCATCATCGCCCAGTTTCTTTCTAAGCTGGCTAATATGGTTATCAATACTGCGCTCTATACCATCGTAATGGTGACCTTTAATTTGTTCGACAATATCATTACGCGACAGAATATTGCCCGCATTTTTTGCTAATAGTAATAGTACATCATATTCACCATCAGTCAGCTGAACAAGTGAATTGTCTAAGGTGACCCTTCTCTGTTGTGTATCAATGCTAAGCTTTCCAAAATTCAGTGGTTCTGCTGTTGTTTGTATTGTTGGCAATGGAGGTATCGCTTGATCTCTTCTTAAAAATGCTTTTATTTTAGCGAGTAATAAACGCGGTTTGACCGGTTTTAGTAGGTAATCATCGGCACCTATTTCAAGACCAACCACCTGATCAATCTCCTCCTCACGTGCGGTGAACATTAAAATGTAACCGTTATAGAAAGGCCTCACTTCACGGCACACTGTCAGACCGTCTTTTTTAGGTAACATAATATCTAGGATAACCAAGGCGGGTTGCCACTCTATTATAGTGGATACCGCTTGTTCACCATTTGAGACTACCTCAACCTGATAACCTTCGAATGTGAGGTATTCACAAATAGACTCTGCGAGAGGGGCGTCATCTTCTACGACTAAAATTTTTGTTTTCATTAATTCTTCCAAGTTGAATACCGGCGTTTAATTTATTGTGTATCTAACATTATTTATTGTTATTTGGCCAATCAAGCATGAAGCGTGCGCCTCCAAGTGGCGAAACATCAACGCTAGCAACACCATCGTGCCAGTCCATTATTTGTTTCACAATTGCTAGGCCTAACCCCGTGCCTCCGGTTTGTAGGTTACGGCTTTCATCTTCTCTGTAAAAGGGGGCAAATACTTTATCTCTTGCTGATACCGATATACCATCACCGTCATCATCGATACAAAGCTGCCAGCCGGTTGTGGTGGTTTGATAACTCACTTCAATACGGGTTCGACCATAAGCAATCGCATTACGAATTAAATTACTCAACGCTCGACTCATGAAAAAACGTTCAATCGTTGCATTACAATTATTGTTATTTATTACACTGATTTCCATTTCAGGATTGGCTGTTTGCCAGAGTTGTAACTCTTGTTGGATCCAGTGGTTAAGTTCAACCTGTTCAAAAGTCAGTTGTGGTATTTCTCTATCAAATCGGGCATGCGTTAGCATCTCAGATACCAGTGAGTTTAATTCGTTTAAAGAAACTTCAATGTGATCCAGTTGTTTTAACTGGTAGCCATTACTGGTGGTATTTCTCAGTAGTTCAAGGTTGAACTCAATGCGCGCAATTGGTGTGCGTAATTCATGCGATACAGCATTAGTGAGATTTTTATGTGATGAGATTAAACGCTGGATTTTTTCTGCCATGGTATTAAAGGTTTTTGATAGATGATTTAATTGACTAAAACGAATTAGTTTTCCACGAGTCTCAAATTTACCTTGTCCAAATAAGAGAGTCGCATTATTAAGCGTTACCATAGAGCGCCACGCCGGTACTAACCATATAATAATTGGTATAAGTAAAATCAAGCCAAATACAAAGTAATAGATACTGAGCATATACATTACTCTTTCCACTACGGGTGGTGAAAAAGGACCTAACACAATCACTTTATCGCTATTGTTGATGCGCTGTATGGCAATATCTGCAGGATAATCTAGAAAGTCCGAATCTTCAGTTATTATAATGGTGATACGCCCTTCATTTATGGCTGTCATTTGTGCTTTATCATAATTTAAGTCGCTGATAGCAGACAATGAAATAGGGTATTCAAAATTATCTATCTGCGATTCAATCATTGCCAACCATTCATTTTCAGGTTGTTTTTTCAGTTGTTTCTGCAATAGGTAAAACACGCCCATTGTCCAACGCTGACCTTCACTAACCATATGTTTCGGGACTGATTTTGGTTTAACAAAAACCAGAAGTTGCTGCTTATCGATAAGGCGGTAAACGAAATCAGCTAACGGCTCTGCTAGTGATCTATTTTCAGCTAGCCACGCTTGATGTTCTGCAGAAAAATCAGCCGTGTTGTATGTTTGCAGAGATAAGCCAAAGCCAATATTAGCTTGCACCTTGTCTAGATATGTTTGACGTTGTGCGATTGGCAGTTGCTTTAATTGCTGAGACAGTAGTTCCATGGTGCCGGAAGTTAAATATTCTAACTCCCATTTTTGTGTTGGTTGGGTGACATGACTTTCAAAAAGTGGAATAACAAATCGTTGAATTAAGCCCACTGAAAAAATAATAATAATCGACAGCAATAATAGTGATTTTTTCATTGGAAGCCTGAATATCTATGATTAAATATGAGGCTAAACTCTAGCATACCCCTATATAAACACTATTTGAATATGTCCCAGCATGTCACGGATTGTCAGGAACGCTCATATGTACTGCAAACCTTCGTTAAACGTGGCACTTCTTATTTGTTTTAATGCTGTTAACATGCGCCTTCATTAACGTTTAACCAAACACCGTGATTGCTTAGTGTTTGGCTTACCCCCTAATAAAAGGTAACCACCATGGACGCTTTTACTGCTAATTTAAACGACAGTTCTGTTTTAAGATCTCACCCTTGGACTTCGATGCAAAGCGATCAAAGTAATGTTTATATGGATTTTAAAAAAAATCCTAAACTCATCCGCAGCTCATTAGAAGACTTAATTCCATTAAAAAAATGGGCGTTTGTGGAAGAGTTTTACTCATTAATTGAATGGATAAATAGTCCGAAGTCTTTGTTAGAAAGCAATGATTGTACTTTTAATGTGGTTGAAGATAATGACGATGGTCATTACCCATATGCAAAAAAATGCAGTGCGCGGTTAATGATCCTATTTCGTGATATTCCCGAGAACTGTCAACAACGAAGTGTCGATTGGTTAATGGAAAGTATTTTGCATTGTGTTGCCGGTTCTAAGCTGAACTTCCGTGCTGGCGCTATTGCATTATCACAAAATGAAACCTGTTACCTGGCATTAGGAGATAAACCGGATACGGGTGGTATGGGACAACAAGTGGTGATTAGTTTTTTTGCTTATGGTAAAAATGATCGTCGCTGCTATGAAAATATGCAACAGGTAGTTGACCATGCACACAGTTGTTTAAAAAAGGTGAATAAAAAGATTCAAAATGGCGAGCTGGATACTATTTATAATTGAGCTTTATTAGGTTGTTAGAACAGTTCCTACTGACATCCTTTAATAGCTGTATCGAATAGCTAACCTTTTGGGGAGTTGTTAATTGCCATCTCAATTTGCTCTAATTGCAGGGCCTGGTCTTATGGACTGCCCTAAAAAAGAAGTTACAAGTTCCTTCCTTGATATTTTCTGATAGCGCTAGCTTAGTTGTTAATTACCGATTTCCTGTAAGTGTACCTGTAAGCACGTGTGTTGCTATTGTATTCTCGGGCTAAGTTATACTACATAAGCATAATTTTGAATTGTTAACTAACGCTGATTTTTGGTCGTGTAGCTATTAGTAAAGTGCCTGACTTAAATAAAATAATTCACTTACTATAATCGCCAATGATAGTTATACAGATACAAAAAAAGGAAGCCGTAGCTTCCTTTATATTATTGTTAACTGATAGTGCGAGGCTAACAGCAGATCTTTACAGAGATTCAGTAAATGTACGTGTTAATACATCTTGTTGCTGCTCTGGCGTTAAAGAGTTAAAGCGTACTGCGTAACCCGATACGCGAATAGTTAATTGAGGGTAGTTTTCTGGGTGTTTGATTGCATCTTCTAACGTTTCTTTGCGAAGCACGTTAACATTTAAATGTTGACCACCTTCTTGTGCTGCAGGCGCTTGAATTGCGATCTCTTTATATTCGATTTGACCAAGGTCTGCGATTGCAATTACTTGATCTTCTGCGTAAGCGTTGTCTTTAACACATAAACAGCGTGCTTGAGCGTTTGCTTCATCTAATAACCAGAAAGAGTTAAGAAGAGATGCGTTGTCAGATTTAGTGATTTGAATACCAAAAGCCATGATAAATTCCTTAATGAGTGAAATTGTTTGCGTAATAAAATTACAGTTTGGTTTTATTGTTACTAAAAAACCAAGCTGCGTTTAATAAATCTACAGTGATTATATGGGCAACTTTGCTTGATGTAAATCAATATTCACCTTTTATTTGTGTGGGTTAATTGATTGTTTGTTGCGCTATATCAATGCGTTATTTAGTATCGGTGATCTGGTTGTTTGGCGCTTTGTTTTAGGTCAATTTAGTGCGTTGTAATAATATTTCATACCCTTATGTTAAATATTAGTTGCTTAAATGTTATTATTTAACAATTGGTTATGTGGTGTGTTGATAGGTGTGTTTCATATAAGGAAAGTAAAATGAGTTGGCAGGAATTTCTACAGTTAGAGAAAAAGAAAGCGTATTACCAATCACTTGCAGATTTTTTAGAGGCTGAAAAAAAGTCAGCTAAAGAGATATACCCATCTGAGGCTTTATATTTTAATGCGTTACAATTAACACCGTTAGAAAATGTCAAAGTAGTTATTTTAGGACAAGATCCCTACCATGGTGAAGGGCAGGCCCATGGCTTGAGCTTTTCTGTGCCTGATGGGGTAAAAGTGCCACCTTCATTGCGAAATATCTATAAAGAGTTATCAACTAGTATTGATGGTTTTGAAATACCTCAGTCAGGTAACTTAACGCATTGGGCTGAGCAGGGGGTTTTACTGCTTAATTCAGTGTTAACGGTTGAGAAGGCAAGCGCGGGCAGTCATGCTAAAAAAGGCTGGGAGACTTTTACTGATAATGTGATTAAACACCTTAACGATACGCAGTCTGAACTTATTTTTCTTTTATGGGGTAGTTATGCGCATAAAAAAGGGGCTTTTATTGATACCAATAAACATACTGTGCTGAAATCAACGCATCCATCGCCTTTATCTGCTTACCGTGGTTTCTTTGGATGTGACCATTTTAAACTGGCTAATGAAAAACTCATTGCATTGGGTAAAAATAAAATAAACTGGTAGTTTGATTTAAGGCAGAGTTTTATTTGTGTGAATATTTATACTGGTGATCCTCTTCTCAATAATGAGTATTAACTATGCTAGAAATTATTCATCGTGATCATCGTAATATTAATCAGCTGTTAAGAATTTTACGTAAAAAAATCAAGTTGTTAGAGAGTGACGAAAAAGTTGATTACCGTTTAGTTAAAGTGATAATTAACTACTTAAGAAGCTATTCTGACAAGTACCATCACCCGATGGAAGATCTCATTTATGCATATTATCTAAAGTATCGTGTTGTACCCGATGAGGTGGCTATTCGTTTATCAAAAGAGCATCAGTTGATAAAAGAGGCAACGATTGAGCTTGATGAATTAGTTGAAATGATTTTATTAGATTCTATTGTGCCAACCGGATTATGCCTTGAAAAACTATCTGTTTTTGTTGAGCTACAAGCAGCTCACTTAATGTATGAAGAATCACAAGTGATACCTGCAATTCGTGAAAGTTTATCAGCGGATGATTGGACGAATCTGCAACAACAATGGCAGCATAATCATTATGATGATCCCTTGTTTGGAGACAATATTACGGAAGAGTATAAAGCCCTGGCTGAGCGTATTAACCACAGTTAACGTGGTAGATGCTTAAGCCATTGTAATTTAAGGTTTATTCTCGTTAAAGTTTCTGTTATCTAGCGATAACCGTGTTGAAAAATACTCATTGAAATGACTAAACTGCGCTTTTTCTCCTTGAACGAGCCATTAATGGCTTAGCCCTAAGCAATCACTATTTATTCTCTAACAACACACTCGTTATGGAACTGTATAGTGCTCGCTTTAGGATAAGCTATCGGGTAATCAAAGTGTTAGTCGTAGTAACTTTCCATCCAACTTTCTAAGATAAGGGCTGCGGAAACGCTATCTACTTTTCCTTTGTCTAATGCTTTAAAACCACCACGCTCAAAAATAAACTCTTTAGCACTTGCTGTTGTTAGACGTTCATCCTGCAAGGCTGTTTTTACACCAAACCGACCGTTGAGGCGATTGGCGAACTTCTTTGCACGCTGCGTTATGGGTTGCTCTGTGCCATCCATATTTAAAGGTAAACCAACCACTACTAAATCGGGTTGCCATTCTGCAATCACCTTTTCAACGGTATCCCAATTAGGGATGCCATCGTTGGCTTTTATCGCATTGATTGGCTGTGCTGTGGCTGTGATCATTTGTCCGGTGGCTACACCAATGCTTTTGGTGCCAAAATCAAACCCTAATAGGCTTTGAGGTGCTTTATTTTTCGCTATTTCGTCTGTCATGCGTGTCCAGTTGTGGTGGTTAGTTGTTCTGGTGTGATGCCTAAACGTTGCAACGATGCGCTCCAGCGATTTTCTGCTGGGGTATTAAAGATAATGTCATTCTCACTTTCAATGGTGAGCCAGTGGTTATCATTCATCTCTTGTTCTAATTGCCCTGAACTCCAACTTGCGTAACCTAGTGTTACCATGTATTTATCAGGCTCGTTGTCAGTGCCCAAGGTGGATAAAACAGCGTTGGAGTTTGACATCATTAACTGATTATTAAGCTCGGTACTTTGTGAGTTATCATCAAGTGGGCTATGTAATACAAAACCACGCTCAAGCTCAAGCGGGCCACCTAAAAAAACAGGGCCTGTGAGAGGGGGCTCTGGTTGGTGCTTAATGGTTTCAACATTGCTTAATAATTCTTGAAGAGTAAGTTTGACGGGGAAGTTAATGATAAAACCCATTGCCCCTTCTGAATCATGCTCGCAGAGGTAAACAACTGATTTTTTAAAGTAGGGATCCGTTAGCGCTGGCATTGCGATCAAGAAATGATTTTTTAATGTATTAAGCACTTCAGTTTTATCGCTGTCTACATTAACTTCTTGTTGAAGCTCAGAATCACTACTTATAGTCTTTTTGTCAGTCATGTGGACCTCTCTATCAAGCGATACGCCATACATTAAAGTATGGCTAATTATTGTAATTTATCGAATGCGTTTCTCAATCGCATCCATTAATTTACCAGCAATATTTGTGCCGTAAGCATTATCTATCTCTTGAATACAGGTTGGACTGGTCACGTTAATTTCTGTCACTTTGTCACCAATCACATCTAGTCCAACAAAGATCAGGCCTTTCTCTTTTAAGGTTGGGCCGATACTGTTGGCAATAAACCAATCTGATTCTGAAAGCGGTTGTGCAACACCACGGCCGCCAGCGGCTAAATTACCACGGGTTTCACCTTTTGCGGGAATACGTGCAAGAGAGTAAGGCATAGGCTCGCCATCAACAATCAAAATACGTTTGTCGCCATCTTTAATATCAGGAATAAAGGCTTGTGCCATTGTATAACGCGTTTCATGTTCGGTAAGCGTTTCGATGATCACGCCTAAATTAGCATCTTTTTCTTTAATACGGAAAATAGAAGCGCCACCCATGCCATCAAGTGGTTTTAAGATAACGTCTTTATGTTTTGCATGAAAATCACGGATTTTTTGACTGCTTCTTGTGACCAGTGTTGTTGGGGTAAACTCACTAAACCAAGCGGTAAATAGCTTTTCGTTTGCATCACGCAGGCTTTGTGGTTTATTAACAATTAAACAGCCTTCATCTTCAGCACGCTCTAACAAGTAAGTTGCGTAAACAAACTCTGTATCAAAAGGCGGATCTTTACGCATTAGTACAGCATCTAAATCAGAAAGAGGGTGGTCAACTGCTTCTTCAAGTTGATAAAAATTACCCTCTTCACGTTGTACAGTTAATTTTTTAGAGCTTGCAAAGCTACGTCCATTTTCTAAATAGAGATCTTTCATCTCCATATAATAGAGTTCCCAACCACGCGATTGTGCTTCTAATAACATCGCAAAGCTTGAGTCTTTATGGATTTTCACTTCGGAGATTGGATCCATTACGATCCCAATTTTAATAGTCATTTTTTATCCTTAAGCCAGATCGCCAAAGCGACATTGTAATGCGGTAATTGCGGTAAGCGCTGCGGTTTCTGTGCGTAAAACACGAGGACCAAGCAGTGTTTCTGTAAAGTTAAGTGTTTCAGTTAGTTGAATCTCTTGCTCGCTTAATCCGCCCTCTGGGCCAATCAGCAAAGAGATATTATCAAGTTGGTTAGGTAATGTGTTGATTGAGTATTTTGCGCGTGGATGTAGGGTTAATTTAACCGCATCGCTACTTTTCTCACACCAGTTATTTAGTTGTTCTGTTGTATGGATTATTGGCACAATATTACGGCCTGATTGTTCACACGCAGCAATGGCTATTTTTTGCCATTGCTGCTGTTTTTTAGCCATGCGCTCGACATTTATTTTCACGCCACAACGTTCACTAATTAGTGGTGTTATCTCATTCACGCCTAGCTCAACCGCTTTTTGAATAACAAACTCCATACGATCACCACGGGAAATAACTTGTCCTAAATGCAAATGCAGTGGACTTTCGTTACTGGTTTCATGAAAACTATTTATCAACACCGTGCAGCTACGCTTTTGTACGTCAGTGAGCGTGGCATGAAACTCGCCACCTTCGCCATTAAATAGGGTGATTTTACTATCGACCTTAAGGCGTAAGACACGAATGTGCTGAGTCGCATCATCACCCAGCTGAACTGATTGATTTTCTGCTAATGGTTGTGGATCATAAAATCTAGGCTGTCGCATAATATTTACACTGTTAAAGGTTAACTGATAATGCCTTAGTATAACGCGAAAACTTTGTTGAAAACTAACGCTTATTTATTATTAATTAATCGCTATTTATGCGACAATTTAAAGACACTATTTTGCATTTTAAAGAAGAGCTTTGTATGTCAGATTCAGTATTAAGAGATAAGTCCAACGATCCTAAGCAGGGTGTCTATTTTATTGGTACTACACCACCAAAACAGGATACTGATATTGAACTTGTTTCAGGTATTGCTGATAAACTACTTAATCGTTTAGATGAAATTGATTATGATGGTTTGATTGTTTATGACATTCAGGATGAAACCTCTCGTATCGACAAACCGCGTCCTTTCCCGTTTAAATATACCCATGACTCACGCCTGTATTCGAAACTATTACACGATAAATGTAATAAACCAGTGATCACTTATAAAAGTGTTTCACAACGTGACAGTGCAGATTTTTCTGCGTGGTTAAGTGACGCATGGCATCAGTTTTCTGTGCGCGATATTGTATTAGTAGGAAGCCCTTCTGCTGAAGGGGAAATAAAATTATCACTTAATGATGCTTACGGGGTATTAAAAGAGCACAATTTAGATTTCCATTTAGGTGGTGTTACCATCGCTGAGCGTCATGTGAGTAAAGGTGATGAGCATTTACGTTTAAAGAATAAAGTTGAGCAGGGCTGTGAGTTTTTCATCTCGCAAGCGGTTTATAATGCCCAAGCAACTATTGATCTATTAACCCGTTATGCATCTCAATGTAAAGCTGATGGTATTAAACCAAAGCGTATCGTATTAACCTTTTCGCCTTGTGGTAGTGCTAAAACATTAGAGTTTATCGAATGGTTAGGTATCTCTGTACCTGAAGCGACTAAACTGCGTATTTTAGAATCTGATAATCCACTTAAAGAATCATTGCTGATCAACCGCAATAACTTTGAGCAAATTTTACAAGCGTGTTTACCGCTTGATATTCCATTTGGTTTGAATATTGAGAGTCTAACAAATCGTAAAGAGGAGATTGATGCAGCTATTCTGTTATTCAAACTGCTTAAAGCAACGTTAGATCTTAAATTAGCAGAATCTCAAATATAAGAACAACAGTCTGCTGGTGGACTTAACTCATCAGCATTATTTGTCTAACTTCCCCTATTCGTGATAAATAACAAAGAAATTTTTCTGCTTGCCGATATGATCCCTTTTTTAATTGTTAGGATCAGTTTCAATGAGTTTAAGTCATGAAGCGCAAACCGAATTAACCCGTATTGCGGTTAAAGCTGGGCAGATTTTACATCAACACGGTGCAGAAAGCCGTCTTGTTGAACAAACCACACAACGTATAGGTTTGGCATTAGGTGCGCAAAGTATTGAACTTTCAGTAAGCTCCGATGCAATCGTTATTACTAGCCTCTTTGAAGGCAACTGTGTAACCACCACTAGGCGCTGTTATGACCGTGGTATCAATATGCAGATGGTATGTGATGTATTACGTATCTGTGTGATGTTAGAAAAGAGTTTATTAGATGCAACACAGGTAAAGGAACGTTTAGCTCGCTTAACCCCATTTAAATATAACCGCTGGTTAGTGGTGCTGATGATCGGCTTTTCTTGTGCTAGCTTCAGTCACTTTTTTGGTGGCGATTGGCCGGTTTATATCACCACTTTTTTTGCCTCAGCTGGTGCCATGATTTTGCGTCAAGAACTCGCTCATCGACATCATAACCCCTTTGTGAATTTTGCTTTAGCTGCTTTTTTGGCAACTTCAATCGCGAGTATTGGTGTTGTTTTTGAATTTGGTGACAAACCACAAATAGCGATGGCTGCTTCTGTGCTGTTATTAGTGCCTGGATTCCCACTGATTAACGCGGTTTCAGATATGTTAAAAGGACATATCAGTACCGGTATTGCACGTTGGGTTTTTGCAACGCTATTAACCATCAGCGTTTCTATCGGTATTGTGGCATCAATGACCCTAACCGGTGTTTCAGGGTGGATACATTAATGGAATTGTTAAAGCTAATTATTATTGATGCACTATTTGCGGCTGTGCCTGCCGTTGGTTTTGCGATGGTATTTAATGTGCCTAAAAAAATGCTTATCTATTGTGCCGTCGGTGGTGCCTTGGCACATAGTTTTCGATTTTTATTAATGGATTTAGGTTTGCAGATTGAGTGGGCTACCTTAATGGCGTCAAGTTCAATGGGCTTCTTAGGGCTTTATTGGTCACGTAAGCGACTGATTCCAAGGCCTGTATTTACGGTCGCATCGGTTATCCCTATGATCCCGGGCAGCTTTGCTTTTACTACGGTGATCGGTTTAGTTGAGTTAAATACTGTCGGTTACAGTGTAGATCTAATGCAGATTGTGACTGAAAATGGTCTAAAAACCCTGTTTATATTAGGGGCGTTAAGTTTTGGTTTGGCATTGCCTTCAATACTCATTTACCGGGGAAGACCGATCGTATAAACTGCGCTTCATAACTACTCAGGTCGTCGCCATTTAGGCTAACTTCATCGTTGAAAGTGCTCATTTAGTTAACTAAACTGCGCCTTTCGCCTTGAATTAAGCATAAATGGCTTAGCCCAGAGCACTTACTGGGTTGCTTTTAAAAGTAATGCGATCAAAAAATAAAGATTGAGGAACAGACCATGTCAGATAAATTTTTCTTTAAAGGAAAAAAAGAGAAAAAACCAAAACATTCAAGTTACGGTTTTAACACTAAACGCACTGCAAAGTCGGGTACAGAAGTTCATCCGTTTAGTTTGTTAGTACAAACTGAAGCGAGAAAGCTTGAAGTTGAAGCTATCTTAACTGAGCATGGTTTATTTGCTGAGATTGAAGTAAATGAAAGTAAAGATGAAAATATTGTTGAACTTGAAGGTTTTTTAAATAAACCTAAAACAACTACCTTTGAAAAAACACCTAAGCGTAATGATCCTTGCTCTTGTGGTAGTGGTAAGAAATATAAGAAGTGCTGCGGTTAATTTATTCTGCTTCGCTACAGCATGAATTACCCTGTTGAATCGGTGGACATTTAGTATCACCATAAGAGCAAAAAACGCAGCAATCACCCAATTTGGGTTTTAGCAGTTTTTGGCAATAGCTACATTCATAGAAATAGAGACAAGCGTCAGTTGGCATTGTCTCTTTTTTTTGCCCGTTACAAAATGGGCAAGTAAGGGTAGATGTTAATAGCAGCTTGCTATTCACTAACGGATCTAAATGATTTTAATACCAGCCCAATACCACCCATCGCAAGTACTAGAATTACAATCAGATCAAAAGCACTCATGCTTTTGAAACTAAAGTGAATGGATGAAATAACACCAAAAATCAAAGCGCTAATTGAGCCAATTGTTAATACCCAGCCGATAATGTTCCTGCTGTTATAAAAGACTAAACCAATACCAAATATAAATGGAATCATCACCATGCCACTGGTCACCGCATAGTTTCCACCCATACCTGAAAAGCTATACAGGTGACGACTAAATGCAAAATTTGATGTCACTGATATTGCATTAAGTAAAAGATAAAACCCGCCAACCATCATAATTAGACCGATAAAAAAAGTACCAATTCCGCCTGATGTACCACCTGCACCTTTCATTATTTATCCCTGCTCTAATAAACGGCGTAAATCAATTAATGCTGCATTGGCACGTGAAACATAGTTTGCCATTACCAATGAATGATTAGCTAATAGTCCAAAACCACTGCCATTAAGAATCATTGGCGTCCAAACTACATCTTGAGTTGATTCTAAATCTCGAATTATCTGCTTCAGACTTGCCTGTGCATTTTTCTTTTCAAGTACATCGGCAAAGTCAATTTCAGCCGCTTTTAAGAAGTGTAAAATTGCCCATGTTGCACCACGACTTTCATAGAATACATCATCAATTTTCCACCATGACGTTTTCACCATGATCTCTTCTGCAGTAGTAGTTGATTGTTTTGCACTTGGATCGCCTGAAAGAGTCGTATCGTATCGGTCATGGCCTACACTTGCGCTTAATCGATGTGAGATAGAGCCCAGGCGCTTTTCAACTTCACGTAACCAAGCACCTAGATTATCTGCACGAGTATAAAATTGTGCTTCAGTAGCATCTTGAGAAATTAAGCGAATACGGTAACGTTTTAGTGCTTTAACAGCATCTGCATATTCGCCTTCAGCACTAGGTAGCTGCCAGCTAGTATGAGAAATATTCAGTTTACTTTGTGCTATTTCTAAATCTTTGTCACCCGTTGATTGAGATTGTGAACGACTGAAATCTAAACGCATTGCTAGTGCTAAATCACGTGTTTGCTCAAGCGCGCCATACTCAAAGGCTGGCATATTATCCATTAAGATACCGGGAGGAGTAATATCGTTAGCAATAAACCCACCTGGTTTAGTGATTAACCATTCGGTGATATCAATTAATGTAGAGGTGGTGGTATAACCTGAAACTAAATTATGATTATTGATTTTAGCGGTCTCGCTGGTTTTCTGTTTTACATCGTATGCACTTGGCATCCAGCCCCACCAAATAGAAACAACCCAGAGAATTAAGGTGATGATGGACAGACCACTGAGAATTGATTTTTTTCCTAACATAATTAATTTCCACTTTAATAACAGATCATCTATTAATCATAACAATGCTCTAAATTTTATGCATCATTTAAACTAATTATTTGATAATCTTGCAGAAAATTGGGCCAATAATTTAAGGAATAGTATGAAAGTATCAATGATTGCTGCCATGGCAGAAGATCGCGTTATCGGTTTAGACAATAAAATGCCTTGGCATCTTCCTGCAGATCTGAAATTTTTTAAACGTGTAACACTAGGGAAACCGGTGATCATGGGGCGCAAAACTTACCAATCGATTGGACGTCCATTACCAGGGCGTAAAAATATCGTTTTAACACGCGATACTCATTTACGCATTGAGGGGGTTGATTGTGTTCAAACAATTGAACAGGCTCAAGCGTTACTTGGCAATGTTGATGAAGTGATGATTATTGGTGGCGCGACTATTTATGAACAGTACCTATCAAAAGCAGATCGTCTCTACCTCACTTTTATTGATCTTAAAACAAAAGGTGATACACAGTTCCCTGACTATCAAGAGACTGGTCAGTGGAGTGAAGTTGAGCGAGAGGTACATTTAAAAGATGAAAAGAACGCTTTTGACTGTCAATTTGTCACCTTGGATCGTGTAGAAAACTAAAAAAGTTCTATCTTTAATAGGTAATAAATTTCTATTAGGATAAAAATGCCCAATAAACCGGTAATAAACATATTAGTGGTAGAAGATAGCGTGATGTTCACGCGCATTTTAAAGCGCAGTGTCGAATCTGCTGATGGCTTTAAAGTTATTGCGGTGGAGAGTTTTTCGGATTTAAAGAAGTTGTTAGCTGAAAAAAAACATTCATTTTTTGCAAGTCTATTGGATGTTAACTTACCCGATGCACCTAACGGTGAGGTGATAGATTATGTGCTCAGCCAGAATATACCTTCAATTATTTTTACCGGTAAACTCGATGATAACTTCCGTAAAACCATATATACCAAAGGTATTGTTGATTATGTTTTAAAGGAGGGGCCTACCAATGTTGAGTATGTAGTTTCCTTGCTCTGTCAGTTAATGCGTAATAGTAAACTTGAAGTATTAGTGGTTGATGATTCGCAAAGTGTGCGATCGTATATTAAACACCTGTTAGTTATTTACCAGTTTAATGTGATTGAAGCCGTAGATGGTATTGATGCGCTAGCTAAGCTAAAAGATAACCCTAATATTAGCTTGGTATTAACGGACTTTAATATGCCTAATATGGATGGATTAGAGTTAACTAAACAACTTAGGCAACAATATAGCAGTCAGCAGATGGCCATAATAGGTATGTCGTCATTTGGCAATAATCAACTTTCTGCACACTTCTTGAAACTAGGCGGTAGTGACTTTATTACTAAACCCTTTTTAGAGGAAGAGTTCTTTTGCCGTATCAACCAAAATATGGAATTGCTCGAGCATATTAAGCAACTAAAATTCTTAGCAACTAGAGATTATTTAACTGGATTGTTTAATCGTCGACATTTTTTCGAAGTTGGAGATGTGACTTTCTCTTGCTGTAAAAAGAAAGGGTTAGCGGTAGGCATCGCGTTATTAGATATCGATCATTTCAAAAAAGTAAATGATAATTATGGGCATGATGCAGGTGATATTGTATTGCGTCAGTTAGGTGATATGTTAAGCGAGTTATTTGAAGACAACAAAGTAAAATATGATGTTGTTGCACGCTATGGTGGCGAGGAGTTTTGCTTTTTATTAGTGTGTAAAACTTATGCTGAAATAGAGGATAAATTATCTATTTTACGCCAACGTATTGAAGATGATATCTATGTGCTTGATGATGGTTTTGAATTAAAGTCAACTGCAAGTATTGGTTTGTTTACTGGTGACAGTGATGATGTCGAAGCAGCATTAACGATTGCTGATAAAGCGTTATATCAAGCAAAAGAAAATGGTCGAAACCAAGTCGTTGTTATAAATAAAATGACTTGAACTACTGACTGTTAATGGGGCAGCAAAGTGAGAAAAGTTTTTTATCTTGCCAACGTAACATAGTCAAACTGTTTCCCCACACACAACCCGTATCAAGTGCATACAGCCCCTGTTTATCTACCTTACCTAAAAGTGCAGCCCAATGTCCAAATAAGATAGGGGTTGAATTATCTACTCCCTCTATTTCAAACCAAGGACGCATGATGGTGTTATCTGTCTGCTCTGGGCCAAGTTTGTTTTTAAACTCTAAGGATCCATCTAAAAAGCAGTAACGCATACGTGTAAAAGCATTAATAATAAAACGTAAGCGAGCTTCACCTGTTAGGCTATCGCACCAGCTATTAGGTTGATTTCCATACATATTTTCTAACAATTGCTTGAATTTCTCGCTATGTAGTACAGCCTCAACTTCAAGTGCTAATGTTTCAGCTTGTTTGATTGTCCATTGTGGTGAAATGCCTGCGTGGACCATCACAAAATCAAACTCTGGATGGCGCAAAAAAAGAGGAAACGCACGCAACCAGTGTAATAACTCATCACAATCGGGGGCTGCTAACAGAGCGTCTAGTTGGTCATTTTCTTTCGCTTGGTGAATACCTTGCCAAATCGCGAGTAGATGTAAGTCGTGATTGCCTAAAATAACGCTAGCGCTAGTACCTAGACTTTTTACAAAACGTAACGTTTCAAGTGACTTTGGTCCTCGGGCGACTAAGTCTCCGGTTATCCAAAGTTCATCTTTTTTTGCGTCAAAGTTGGCTAATTTAAGTAGCTGTTGCAGTTCATCACAACAGCCTTGAATATCACCAACAATATAGGTTGCCATTAGTCTTGTTGTGCCTGTTTCTCTTTTCTGTCAAAGACGTAGTTAGCTAAACGAACGTACTCTTCAACGGTGATATTTTCAGCACGTTTTGTATGGTCAACGTCTAATGCTTTTAGTTCTTCTACATCGAGGATTTCACGTAAACCATTGCGGATTGTTTTACGACGCTGATTAAAAGCCATTGAGCAGACTTGATTTAATGACTTCAGGCTCTTAGCAATAAACGGAGGAACATCATATGGCTCTAAACGTACTACTGCAGAGTCAACCTTAGGTGCAGGAATAAAGGCTGTAGGTGGTACTTCTAATACTGGAATAACCTTACAGTAATATTGTGCCATTACTGTTAGACGCCCATATGCTTTACAGTTTGGACCTGCGCAAAGACGGTTTACTACCTCTTTTTGTAACATAAAGTGCATGTCTTTAATTTTGGTTGCAAACTCAAACAGGTGAAACATTAGTGGTGTTGAGATGTTGTATGGCAGGTTACCAAATACACGCAGTTGCTTCTCTTCACTTGCTAGCTGTCCAAAATCAAACTGCATTGCATCGGCTTGTGTTATGTTAAGTTTGTCTTTTAATGTTGGGTGTTTTGCTAAGCGTTCAGCCAGATCTCTATCAAGCTCTACTACGTTCAAGCAATTAACTTTACTTGCAACAGGCTCAGTTAACGCACCTAAACCGGGGCCTATCTCTACAATGTTATCATCGGGTTGTGGTGCAATAGCCGCTACAATCGAGTCGATGATGTAATCATCGTGTAAAAAGTTTTGTCCAAAGCGTTTACGGGCTGTATGGCCTAAGTGTGTTTTATCGTTCATAATCTTCTCTGTTTTAAGTATCTACTCAGGCCGTTGCAATTTAAGCCTATTTCTTCGTTAAAAATGCTCGTTTAAACGACTAAACTGCGCTTTTTCGCCTTGAACTAGGCATAAATGGCTTAGCCCTGAGCATATACTGTCTATATTTTTAATACCCTAAATTACTTTTAGGAGTAGTTTTTAGTTGTTTAGTTTGTTTTGCTGGCTCGTTGCCATGGTAATCGCTTCTTCTACTGCGCACAGTAAACTGCCTGCATCTGCTTTACCTGACCCAGCTAAATCAATGGCTGTCCCGTGATCAACCGAGGTGCGAATGTAAGGCAACCCTAAGGTAATATTAACCGCTTTACCAAACCCTTTATATTTAAGCACCGGTAAGCCTTGATCATGATACATCGCAAGTACAGCATCAGCATCTTCAAGGTATTTTTCTTGGAACAGGGTATCTGCTGGCAAGGGGCCGATCAAATCAATCCCTTGTGAACGCAATTTTTCAAGCGCGGGTTCAATGGTATCAATCTCTTCTCGGCCCATATGGCCACCTTCACCTGCATGTGGATTTAACCCGCATACGTAGATACGAGGTTTTTTAATGGCATATTTAACCTGTAATTCTCTATTTAAAATATTAATTATGCTGTTAAGACGATCTTCTGTAATTGCATCTGAAATATCTTTAAGTGGTAAGTGAGTTGTTACTAAAGCAACACGTAACCCCGTTGTTGCTAGCATCATTACCACTAAGTCTGTGTTTGATTGCTCAGCAAAAAACTCGGTATGACCACTAAAAGTTATGCCGGCTTCATTAATAATGCCTTTATGGACAGGTGCTGTCACAACCGCTGAAAACTCACCCGATAAACAACCATCATTTGCATAACTCAGGGTATCAAGCACATATTGTGCATTAGCCTTATCAAGTTTACCGGCTTCTGAAACTGTGTTAAGCGCTAAGTGAGCTACGATTAAAACACCTATTTGGCAAGTTTCAACAGGCTTTGAATTGTCATAATCAACGAGTTGAATGTTAAGGTTTAACTGTTTAATACGTGTTGCTAATAGCGCTTTATCACAGCAGATTATAAGTGGCACAGGCCATGACTTATCGGCTAATTGCGTAATGATATCAGCGCCAATACCGCTAGGTTCTCCCGCAGTAATAATTATTGGTTTGATAGTGCCACGTTCAGCCATATTATTTTTCATCCATAATATAAGCGGGGTTATTAATTTTAATATACGCTTCTTGACGGATCTCATTCATCCAAGCATAAACTTCTGCTGGGAAACGTTGTTTAAATAACATGCCGTAGGCTTTCTGTTTAGTTGCATCTTCCGTTGTATCAGACTCACGCTTTTCCATTACTTGCAGAATATGCCAGCCATGCATGGTACGGAAGGGCTCACTAATTTCACCAATGGGCATTGAAAGTGATAAATCTTTGAACTCAGGTACATACATGCTTGGATCTGCCCAACCTAAATCACCGCCCTTGACCGCTGAGCCTGGATCTTGTGAGTTTGCTAGTGCAAGTTCGTCAAATGTTTTTGTGCCTTCTAAAATCTCATTACGGAATTTTGTTAATAACTGCTCCGCTTTCTCGTCACTTAAAATAATGTTTGATTTAATCAAAATGTGGCGGGCTTTTACCTCTACAGTCATTACATTTTTAGATCCTTTTTTGTCTAATACTTTAATAAGGTGAACTCCCATATTGGTTTGGAAAGGACCAATTAGATCGCCTTTTTTAGTTTTTTGATCATCAAATACATTAGCAAAGAGAGTTGGAATCTCATCTATGGTGCGCCAGCCCCAGTCTCCACCTTCAAGTGCTTTAGGCCCTTGTGAGTATTCCATTGCTAATGTTTGAAAATCAGTGCCACTATTTATTTTTGCCGCTATTTTGTTACTTTTTTCGAGCATCGCTTGTTGTTTATCTTGCGCAGCATCTTTATTTATTTTAAGCATGATATGTGCAAAATGGAACTTAGTGGTTTTTTCACCCTGCTCATTAAGACGCTTTACCATCTGTTGAACTTCTTGATCTGAGATATTAATGCGTCGACGAACTTGTATCTGACGAATCTCATTAATAGTTAATTCATCACGAATCATATCAATATAAGCGGGGTAACTGTCACCACGCGCATCAACTTTTTGTTTTAGCTGTGTCAGTGTTAAACCATCATCTTTTGCAATCTGCTGTAGCGTTTGATCAAGTTGTGCATCATTAATACGTAAACCTATACGATCAGCTATTTGTAGTTGTAAACGATCAGTGATTAACTTATCAAGTATCTGTTTTTGGAACTCACCATCGGCAGGCAACGCTTGGCCATTTTTTGTGTAGCGACTAACAATATCTTTTTGCATTCGCGTAATATCACTGCTTAGGATAACCTCTTGGTTAACCACTGCTTCAATTTTATCAAGCTGTTTATTTTGTGCACTAACCATTGCTGAAGGCAAGAGTAGCGAAACACAAATAAAAGGTAACAGTATTTTGTTCAGTAGTTTCATTATTTTTCCGTTATTGTAAATAGAAAGGGCGGCCGTAATCGAAAAGCCCTTGATCGCCTTCGCTAAATCCGACGCCACCAAGCCCCATAAGTTCAAAAGTTAATTTAATAGTTTGTTCTGTTTCAATATTCTCGGCTATGTCACCAATATCATCGTAGTAGGGTAACATATGCCTATCATAGGAGAAGCCTATAGCCCAACAACAGGATTGGTATTTAAAACCAACAATACTTTCATAGGATTGATTGTACTCTAAATCATGGTAATAACTTGCAAATGTGGTCCATTGGTCATTGATAGACCAGTTCATTTTTGCACCTAGTTGATTTACTAAACCCTTGGCGTTAAGGGTCCAATCGCTCTCTTCAGGAATCGCAATATAGCGGTAGTTTATTTGCGTAAAAGTATTGTGCATCCAGCGTTTTTCTAAGGTCGAGTTACCACGCAGGATTTTATTATTATCTGTGTCCCACTCCAGGCCTGCATGAAAGAAATAACTATTTTCAAAGTTCATATCAAACTGTCCAATCATTGATGAACGTGTATCGTTGATTACCTGATCGCTATTTTGTGGTAGATAAGTTTCGGAAGGGGTCAAATAAAAATTTTGTCCGATAGCGACACGCATTCTCTCCTTGCCCTGTGAGTTTAAGAAACCACTTGAAACACCTAGTGTGATCTGGTTTGCATCTGCTATACGATCATATCCTGAATAACGATTATCTCGGAAAAGCCCATAATAATCCTGTTGTAAACTTGCGCTATCGTAAATACCAATTGCAGATTGATCTTGATAAGGAACATATAGGTATTGAACTTGTGGCACTAATGTCTGACGGTATCCAGAACCCATAAACGAAAAGTCACGTTCAAAATTAATGCCTGAATGAATTTTGAACGAAGGAATGTAACGGTTAGCACTTGTTTCTAGATCATTGTACCAGTCTTTTCCTTCCCCATAGAATGCACTCTCTGGGATTTGTTGATCATAAAAACTAAGCATATATTTTAGTTCTGTATTAATAAACATTGAATTGTAATATAGCGGCAGA
>Ga0105356_10000996_pt1 | contig 27788 bp, 22 predicted proteins | sample GOMGulsemesocosm_3_FD_83502 | JGI IMG/M metagenome (GOLD analysis project Ga0105356, IMG submission 83502) | Methane-oxidizing microbial communities from mesocosms in the Gulf of Mexico - GOM9D Gulf of Mexico | ecosystem: Environmental > Aquatic > Marine > Cold seeps | place: Gulf of Mexico... | reverse complement strand
TAGCTTTGAAACAACGGTAACGCTATAACGTTTAAGTGATTTCAAAAAAAGAGGCTGTTTGCCCCCAAAAGTAGCATAAAGACTTCCTCGTTGAATCCCCATTGCATCAACGAGATCTTGTATAGACGCAGCTTCATAGCCTTTCGCCCAAAACACCTTTACTGCTCTATCTATAACGTCATCTTCGTTAAATTTTCTAGGTCTAGCCATTGTTATTATTTGTTTAAGGAAAAGGGTAGTGAATCAATTAGCTATTTTAATCCAGAATTATTGATGCTAATTATTTTAGTATTGTTACATCAACTACCCGAAGGTAGGAAATAAATTAATTCTTGCTATAAAAACATCTGCTCAACTCACTCCCAAGCAGGAATTATAATAGCTGTTATAGAATGATCGGTCAATAACTAAAAAGTTACCTTTCATATTTTTTGTCTTTGAAGATGAATGAAACGAAAAGGTATAAGGTGGTGGGGTGAATCTGGCTGTAAAACTTTGATAATTATTTGCACCCGATTGAGCGCTGTGGGTCTATAGCGCCTATTGAGTATTATTCATCAAAAACATTTCTTACTTTATTTGAATGAGTACAGTCAGCCAATAGCAGTCATTAATAGAATATTCATAATTGAATACCAAACCGTAACAGTATTCTAATTAACAAAAAATAACATCCTGCCGTTAGCAACATCGATAGTCCCATGCTTAAATAAAAATCCAACCCTCTTTTTAATAATAAGGGCAGGCTGATGAAAAAAACTAATGAGGGGAGGACTAACCAAAAGACACTGCTTGCTAAATCAGATACTTTCTCAATGTTTTTAGTGTCAATGTATAGCCATACCATGGCAAGTACTGAAATAAGGGGCAATGAAGCTAACAAAGCACCTATGAACGAACTTCGTTTTGATATTTCAGATATTGCCACTATAACCAAGCTGGTAATCAACAATTTACTCAGGGTATAGATCATTTTTACTCGCTTACTTCTGCGCTATCTTGTTGCTTTTTAGAATGTAACAAGCGATAAAGTGCGGGTAATACCACCAAGGTCAATAGGGTGGCAGAAATAACCCCCCCAATCACCACGGTGGCTAAAGGTCTTTGAACTTCAGAGCCAATGCCTGTATTAAGTGCCATGGGTATAAAACCCAATGAAGCCACCAATGTAGTGGTCAGTACGGGGCGTAGTCGTGTTAATGCACCTTTTATAATCGCATCATCTAGTCCCAAGCCATCTTTACGCAAGTCACGAATAAATGAGAGCATCACCAGTCCATCTAAGATAGCGATACCTGATAAGGCAATAAAACCGATGGCGGCTGAGATTGAAAAAGGGATATCACGGATAAACAGAAAAAATATACCCCCTGTTAATGCCAAAGGCACACCAGAGAATATGATAACGGTATCTCTGATAGAGCCTAGCACAAAAAATAAGATACTTACGATCAGTAACAAGGTAAACGGCACGATGAGCGTTAAGCGTTTGGAGGCTGATTCTAGTTTTTGATAGGTTCCACCATATTCAACCCAATAACCTGCTGGGATTTCTACCGATAGATTCACTGCTTTTTTTACATCTTTAACAAAGCTACCTAAATCGCGTCCTCTGACATTAGCGGTCACAAAGACGCGACGTTTACTATTTTCACGATAAATTTGATTATAGCCTGCGACAAGTTCTAGCTCTGCCAACTCTTCTAAAGGCACGTAGTCCCCGTGTCTTCGTTGAATAGGTAATTTTTCTAGACCATCGACATCGGTACGCAAAATTTCAGGCAAACGCACCACAATATCGGTTCGTCTATCACCTTGATAAAACTGCCCCGCCACTTGGCCACCCAAAGCCACACCCAATTGATCTTGTATCTCTTTGATGCTGATACCATATTGCAACAAGGCATCTCGCCTTGGTTTGATGGTCATAATCGGCAAACCTGTGGTTTGCTCCACTGCTACATCAGCAATCCCCTCAACATTCGCAATAGCTTTTTCAATTTGATTGCCCAAAGCAATTAACTGGTTAAAATCATCGCCAAAGACTTTAACGGCCAGTTCTGCTCGCACGCCTGATAGCAATTCATTAAAACGCATTTGAATAGGTTGTAAAAACTCATAGCGACTTGCGGGTATAGGTTCTACTAATGCTGCCAATTCTTCGACAACTTGTTGTTTAGGTTTATCAGGGTCAGGCCATTGCTCTCTGGGTTTTAAGATAATAAAGTTATCTGCAACACTGGGGGGCATAGGGTCTGTTGCGACTTCTGCTGTACCAATTTTAGAAAAAATGCGTTCCACTTCGGGGAGTTGTTTAATTTTATCTTCTAAAACAAGTTGTAACTGGATAGCTTGCTCTAAAGAAGTACCCGGTACGCGCAAAGCGTGCATGGCAATATCCCCTTCATCTAAGTTAGGCACGAATTCGCTACCCAGTTTCGTCGCGGTATAGCCACAAACCAGCATTAACGCAAAAGCAAAGCTCACCACTAACCAACGACTTTTAACGGCCATCACTAACACGGGCTGATAAAAATGACTCGCCACTTTCATGACCGTGCTTTGTTTTTCTTCCACCGCCTCTTTAAAAAACAAGGCGATACACGCAGGGACAAAAGTGATGGAGAGTATCATTGCACTCACTAAGGCGATAATGACCGTAATCGCCATAGGATGAAACATTTTTCCTTCCACACCTGATAATGCAAAAATCGGCAGATAGACAATGGTGACGATAAACATCCCAAACATGGCAGGACGAATCACTTCACGGGTGGCTTCAAAAACGATATTAAAACGTTCTTTTAAGGCAATCTCACCTTGTCGTTTGGCATCACTTAATCGACGCAAGCAGTTTTCGACAATGATAATGGCACCATCGACAATCAAACCAAAATCTAATGCGCCCAAACTCATTAAATTAGCACTGACTTGCGTATGTACCATGCCAGTAATAGTCATTAACATAGCGATGGGAATGACAGCCGCTGTGATTAAAGCGGCTTTAATATTGCCTAAAAAGAAGAATAAAATAACAATAACTAATAAAGCACCTTCTAATAAATTGGTTTGTACTGTTTTTAAGGTTTTATCCACTAAAACTGAGCGATCATAAACAGCAGCAACAGTGACCCCTTTTGGCAAGCTGGTTTTTATCTCTTCCAGTTTGGCAGCAACCGCTTTGGCTACGGTGCGACTGTTTTCGCCAATTAGCATAAACACCGTACTCATCACGACTTCTCTGCCATTTTGAGTCGCAGCACCTGAGCGTAATTCTTTGCCTTCACTAATGCTTGCTACATCTTTTAAGCGAACAGGAAAACCGTCTATTTCAGCGACTAAAAGGTCGGCTAATTGTTCCAGTTGATCAATTTGTCCTGAGACTCTGAGTAACCATTGCGCTCCATTATGTTCAATAAAACCCACGCCCCTATTTTCATTATTAGCCTCAATCGCAGTAATTAAATCTGCTTGGGTCAGGTTATAAGCTAATAAATCACTGGGATTAAAAGACACCAATATTTCACGCTTAAATCCGCCAATGGGGTTTATTTCAACAACCCCTGGGACGCGTAATAATTGAGGGCGAATAATCCAGTCATGCACACCCCGTAAATCAGTAGGGGTTATCACTGAACCATCGGCATTTAAGGCATCAGGTTCTGCATCCACGGTAAACATGAAAATCTCACCTAAACCTGTAGAGATTGGGCCTAATATGGGCTCCAGTCCCCTAGGAATATTACTTTTAGCGGCACTTAATCTCTCATTGACCAATTGCCTAGCAAAATAAATATCCGTTCCCTCCTCAAAAATAACCGTCACTTGAGATAAGCCATAACGAGAGAGTGAACGCGTATTAATTAAGTTAGGTAAGCCTGCCATGGTGGTTTCAATCGGATAACTCACGCGCTGTTCCACTTCTAGCGGTGTATAGCCTGCGGACTCGGTATTAATTACGACCTGAACATTAGTAATATCAGGCACCGCATCAATAGGTAACTTGGTAAAATTCCACACACCAAGCGCACTTATCATCACAATAGCAACGAGGATAAAAGTCGCTCGTTGTATGGAGATTCGTATAATCGTTTCAAGCATGTCTAGTCCTTAGTGGTTGTGAACAGCGCCAGATTTTTCAATGTCGGCTTTGATGATATAACTGTTTTCAGAGACGTATTCGGAACCGACTTTTAAACCACCCAAGACTTCAATCCATTCACCTGCGATACGTCCTAATTCCAGCATGCGTACTTCATATTCATTGCCAATTTTTACAAATACCACAGTAAAGTCTCTAAAACCCTGTAGCCCAGTTCGTTTAACCGCTAATGGCACTTCAAATTCAGCCACCTCAATCTCTGCACTAACAAAAGCCCCTGCAACTAACTGGCCATTTTTATTGTTCAGTTCAGCACGGACAAGAACAGATTGATTGGCTTGCGTTACGGTATCAATTTGTTTAATAACCGCTGAGACAGGTTGTTCTAAACCTTTGATAGTCACTAAAACCGTGGCACCTAAAGCAATACGCTGACGATCATTGGGAAAGACAGCAAGCTCTGCCATTAATATGGAATGATCAACAATAGAAAATAAAACACGATCCTGAGTTTGTTCACCTGAATGCGCTTGTTGTTGACGAATGACGCCGTTAATGGGAGAAAAAATAGTATAAGCTTTAAGACTTTCATTACTCTCAACGGTGGCGAGTGCTTGGCCTTTTTTTACTTTTTGTCCAAACGAAACATGGACATGTTTGATTGCTCCTTTAAAACGTGCGCTAATTTCTCGACTATTGTTAGGATGGGGGATTAACTTTCCATAGAGCGCAACGGTTTCCTTAAGTAGGGCAGGGCCAGCAAGTGAAGTGTCAATTTCTAAAGCCTTGGCAACTTTAGGCTCAATAGCCGTGCGACCTTCAAAATTATCGTACTGCCATTGATGCGTTTGGCCTTGATATTGAGCATTTACCGTTACTACAAAAGAATGCGGCTCAACGATCTCCATATCACCCCGCAAGAAATCACTTTGTACGCGAAAATTAACATTATCTTCAACCCCACCCAGTCGGGTTAATTTAATATTGAGTGTCACTTCAGAGGGTTTAACCGCTTGACCTTGGTCTGTGACCCACACTCTAAATTCAGGGGGAACACCTGTTTCAAAAACAGACAGTTCAACAATAAAGCCATCATTTTTTAATAATCGACCACGATGCGGTCCTTTTTCAGGCTCTTCGGTGGCATGCTCATTGTCTAAATTTTCTGATGAAACAGCGAGGTTGCAAATGGTTAGCAACATGCAAACAAAAAAAGCCAAGCCAAGGTGATGATAGGATTTTGTCATAAGGTTACTCATTTGAAGATGTGTTTAAATGTGCGCCTGTTAAGCGTTCAATTTCAATTTTATTTTGATGTGCCGATAAGCTGGCGTTTAACAAGGCGGACTGTGCATCTAGCAGCTCATTTTGCACACTTAACCATTCAAGATAACTGTAACGCCCCATTTCATAAGCTTTATAGGTTTCTTTTAATGCCTTTTCAAGGCGAGGGATCACCTGTTCTTTGAGTAGTTCACTAAGGTGAATGCCGTGTTTTAATTGCTCATAAAAGACAAACAAAGACGTTTCTATTCTGATGCGTAATGCATCAGCTTCTGATTGATTTTTGGCAAGGTTCGCTTGTACTTCTGCAATACGTCCTTGATTACGATTAGTGATGCCTAATGGAATAGAAAATCCTGCAATAACACCTATATCATTATCTTGCGCATAATGTCTTACCCCTGTGGTAAAAGACCACTGTAACTCTCGTTGCTCTTTCGCAAGCTGCAATGTCGCTTCCGTCACTCGTTGTTGCGACAGGTATTTACTTAAATTAGGGTTTTGTTTGAGTTGGACTTTTAAGGTTTTAAAATCAATGACCGTGGGTAACTGAGTTAATGAACCTGATACCGAACTAAAATGCGGATTGGTGCTGCCCCATTGTGCTGCAAGTTGGCGGTGTAATGATTTGATTTCATGTTTTAAATCTAATAGCACCAATCGGCGTTTAGCTAATTCTGCCTCTGCTCGATACAGCTCTGCCTGCAAAGTTTTACCTACCTTGACCCGTTTTTTTATTTCTTTGACGGTAGTCTCAGACAATGTGATCGCTAGTTTTGCAATCACCATTCTTTCTTGGTATGAAAGAATCTGAATAAAATAATGTGCTGTTTGAGTTGCGCTATCAAGCCGCTTTATTGCTTTTTCACTTTCAATAACACTGATGCCTTGAAAAGCCAGAGCCGACCGCTTTTCTCTGATAGCTTCATCTAAAACCCAACTAACACTTAATGTCGTTTCTGCACTGTCAAAAGCTTGATACTCGCCTGTCCCCAGCGCATCTTCAAGCTGTAAATTAAGTTTAGGTTTAGCAGAAAGCCCCGCCTGAACCACTCTGCCTTGCTGTGCTTCAAGCCTATATTGAAAAGTTTGTAACTCAGGATTATTGTTGAAAGTTCGTTGTATGGCTTCAGCCAAGGACAAACTGCTAGATAATTGACTCTCTGCGGCTTGAACCTGAAGTGATTGCATAGCAATGATGAGAGTAATCCAGAAGAGTAGCCCCCCCAAAGGCAAAGAATAAAACCGATCTATAGCCGGTATTTTAAGCAAAGGTTGTTTAAATAAAACCATAATGTTGTCGGTAAGAAATAGATCTTTAAAGTAAGTGATGCAGCGGCATGGTTAGCATTAATGCGCTACCTATAATCAGGCTATAAAGTACTGTTGAAAAAAACAATACACAGGAGTTTACTGGCTTAGGTTGTTCTAACAATTGTTGGATGCGGATATCAATATGGCTACCATCAAAAGAAGCAATGCCCATTTTTGAGTGGGGTGTCAGTAATTGTAATTGTCGGGCTACCTTGATAATAGTTTCAGCCACAAAAACTCTGTTACCCACTTTTTGTACCGCAGCATTATCACAGATTTGTTCATGCGCTAATTCTAGGTCGTTCAATAAGTATTGTCGTGTTGCAGGCAGATGAAATAAACCTGCAAAACTTAATAATAGCCTTTGTAAAACATCACGTCGTTGGCAATGTGCTTGCTCGTGAGCGAGTACTACATCTAATTCTTCTGTGGATAATTGTTCTAACAGTTGGGATGAAATAAAAGCCTGTGGTGATAATAAGCCTGAAGAAAAAACAAAGAAATGTTCACTGACAATGCGAAAAACATTATTTTCTTGCTGTTCACTCACTGCACGCAAGATACTTTGAAATTGCCACTGTTTAAGCATTAAATTAATCCCTTTGTAAGCATTAAATATAATCACTAAAGCCATCAGACTAATACCCCCCATCCATAGATAATCAGAAATATGCACAACGGGATCAAACCAGCATAAATGCGCCATACTATTGTTATGACTGAGGCAATGTTCAGTTGCCATTTCATGGTTCTCCATCCAACTGAACAGCACTCCAGAAAGTGACAGAGCAATAGCAACAAAAATAGGAGTCAATAGCCATAAGGTCAGTATCTTTGATCTTATTTGGCAAGGTAATGAGGTAAGCTTGCGACCAACTATTCGATATAACAAAGTTGAAAATAAGGCTGAAAGACTAGCAAAAAACAAAAGAGCTAAAATACCTGATTGTATAAAATGAATGATCATGATTTATTGCCGTGATTTAAGCGATATTCATTAATCAATTGCTCAAGTTTATCAAGGTGAGCATCATCAGTACGCGCAGCTATATCAACGAAAGCAGCCAGCATTCCATCAGTATTATCTTTTGAAAGGGTGTTAACAACATCATTAATCATTTGCCCCATCAGTTCATCACGTGCTACAGCCGTTTGATAAACATAGGCATAGCTCACTTTCATACGTGTTAAAAGTTTCTTTTTGAATAGGCGTTCAAGTGTGGATTGGATGGTATTGTGAGAAATACCTCTAGCCTTGCCAAGCACAGCGTGAACGCTTTTGGTATCAAGCTCGCCGTTTGACCAGAGATACTCTAGAACAGCTATTTCCAATTCACCTAAATAGGGACGTTTCAATATTTTCATATCCTGATTTAGAAATCAACGAGAGCAAAAGGAGACGTGTATTATTAGATATGTTAAACCGACTGTCAATCGGTATTATGCTGTTAGTATTTGAAAATATGCTTTCTAGTATATCAATAACTGACTGCTGTAGCTCGGTAAGCGCCTATTGAAATAAGGTACATAATCAAGGTTCTTTCAACAAACGAACTACTATGTATCTTCTTACACATGCACCACAAAATCATATCCCTTGGAATAAAGACAAATTGATTGGTCAGAAACCTCCTTTAAAGCTTAAAGAAATTTGGGCAATACGTATTCGATTACAATTAGCTAATCGAATACGTGATTTAGCGCTATTTAATTTAGCTATTGATAGTAAGCTGCTGCGTGGTTGTGATTTGGTTAAACTAAGAGTCCTGATGTTGCACATGGAGGTATAGTTTCAAAAAGAGCAATGGTTATGCAACAAAAAAAACACCAGCCTGTTCAATTTGAAATAACAGAACAAACAAGGGAAGCCATTTCTAATTGAATAAAACATGCAAAACTTACTGGTAATGATTGTTTATTTAAAAGTAGATTAAATAAATCTTTACACCTTTCTACCACAGCAATTCTCAATTTTAACAAATTCAATAGCTTACACCTGTAAGTAGCATCAATACTCACTTTTAATATTTTAAGTTGTTAAATGATTCTTACAAATATACCTCAAATCAGGCATAAAATTCAAAAAACAACATTATTTTGATAGAAAAAGGTACTGAGTGCAGCAAAGTGTTTTATAAAAGAACAAAACGATAGCCATAAGCTATTGATTTACATGCCCCATCCTAAATTGAGAATTGCTGTTTCTACCAGATAATATGCAAGAATTTTTAAATCGTGGGTATCACAAATTGGACTTGATCCATCAGCATATGGCACTCATTCATTTCGGCGTACTAAAGCCACGTTGATTTATCGAAGAACAAAAAACCTAAGAGCAATTCAATTGTTATTAGGTCATACAAAGCTGGAAAGTACAGTTCGGTATTTAGGTATTGAAGTTGATGATGCTTTAGAGGTCGCAGAACAAACTGAAGTTTAAAATATATAATTGCGGGTCTTCAAGCGCTCTTTATAATGGGCGCTTGTCAGCCAAAAGCAGTCATTTAATAATCTATATACTTAAAAACACCTTTCAGTTGAGATCCAATAGGATCTAACAATCTTCCCTCGTCGAAGATTGTTAGTACAATTTAATTTAAATATGACCCCACACTTGAAGTATTAAGGAATAAAGCATACAAAAGGCGGTTCAAAAGCTTTGCGACATTGCTGAACATCTTCAGGTGTTAGTCCTTCTAATAAAATGTCAGAACCAGTATTTATATAATCAAAATATGAACTGTACCAAGTACCATCAAAATTGTCTTCTAAACTCAGACCTATTTCGGGAGATCCAGATCCATTATTGACTATGTATTCAAAATATTCATTATTATATGTGTCGCATGAATACATTGGAGTCGATATTTTTGTAATACGGTCAAATAAAAGGTTGGGACGAACCGCCTTGCATAGTTCTGGGGTATCTGTTGGTTTTGAAAATGTATTTGCAGCCTCATCAAACCCAGTATCAAAATCTTTAACTAATAAAGGGGTGGTTTTGGGGTTTTTATCAATGCAATCATTACTTTTTAGCCAAGTATTGATTTCTTTCCAAGGTCCGAATTTTGTTTGTTCAGGAGTAAATGGGTAACCAACAGGAGTAAAACCAACATCCAAAGGTAAAAATGCTGGGCGTCCACATGGGTTATGTTCAAAAAAGTAGTCCTGCCACCAACGAGTTTCTCTATTGGGCATATTAGTTATATAAGCAGCAACATTTAAGGCATCCTGTTCTGTTAATGAATCAGGGGATGATAGTGGCATTTGTTTTTTAATAAAAGCAGCTAATGGTGGGACCATATAGGGACCCCCTGCTGATGTAAAGGAAGCTTCCCCTGTAAGAGGAGGGGCAGTGAAACCTTTTCTACTCCACTTACCTTGTCCATCTCGTCCATGACAAGAAGAGCAACTACGTTTATAAACATTCTCACCAGCAATCACATCTGCTTCATAATACGGACTCTCTTTTAGAATATTGTTAAATATTGGTATTCTTGCACCTGGAATAGTAGCAAGTACTTCATCAATCGTATCTCGCATGGGATCGTTTGAATCCGTCTCTTGATAGTAATCTATCAGTCCTTCTCCTGGGTAAATACCCTTGTTAACAACTTCTGTCCATAAAACAAAAGATTCCATTTCAAAAGCAATTTGAGTTACCCCGTTTTCATCTTCATAAGTTTCAGGTATTTGACCTCCTCCAGCACAATGAATACCGCAATCTCGAATGCGAGTAATGATGTCTCGGTTATATCCTAAATTACCATAAAGCCGCCCCGTTTTAGCTATGTTGGTGGGGTCATCTGAACTTCGCTTTTGATAAAAGGGGGTTGTCCTGAATAAGGGGTATGAACCAGGTACGACTCCTCCTTGTGCATGACAAGAAGAACAATTCGTAACTTTACCTTGGTATAATGATAGTCTTCCGTCAGTTCGTCCATCGCCAATGGTTGCATAAGTATCAACCATTGCATCAAAACCAAACACAACTTTTTCTGCCCAAATCCTATCACGAGAGATATCAACTTCGGAGTAATTACTAGTGCCTCGAGTTAGTTCTTTCCGCAATCTCTCAATATCAGGAACAACATACCATGGTGTTCCATCTGGCAATAAATAATCATCAGGATCAGCAGTTATATTAGAACCAATATTCCCACTAGGTTTAGCTGTCTCACTGGGTTTTCCTTGACTATGCACCATATGGGAAAAGACTAAAGTAAAACAAATAGTAATTATAGTTTTTAATGATTTCTGCATAATTAAGAACCGAATAAATGAAAAAGAAATTAGTTTTGGACTTTAGAATAGCATCGTAATAGTTTAAAAGCTATTGTACTTTGGTACAGTTCATCATCGAAAATAATTTGGTAAATTTAGAATAAGGATCTATGTTAAAAACATTATTGAACCTAAAATCTTTACACCTTTCTACCAGACAATATTCAAGAATTGTTAAATCTTGGGTATCAAAAATTGGACTTGATCCATCAGCATATGGCACTCATTCATTTCGGCGTACTAAAGCCACATTGATTTATCGAAGAACAAAAAACCTAAGAGTAGTTCAATTGTTATTAAGTCATACAAAACTGGAAAGTACAGTTCGGTATTTAGGTATTGAAGTTGATGATGCTTTAGAGGTCGCAGAACAAACTGAAGTTTAAAAGATATAATTGCGGGTCTTCAAGCGCTCTTTATAATGGGCGCTTGTCAGCCAAAATCAGTCATTCAATTATTTAAATGCTGAAATTAAAAAGTGGAAAATTTTTGGAATGGCAACCAATGACCTTTCTATATATCAAAAACACAAAATATGTAATTTCTAACTTACAAAAACAGCAGTTTTTACACTTTTAACTTGTTTTTATGTGTAAAGCTGTTGCCAATTTAAGTCCAAGCAGTAAAATCAAGTTTCCGAAGTTCCCCTAATCCTTTTTTTTATGATATAGAGATAGTTTTTAGGTGGGGTTGATATGCTTAGGGTAATGCAAACAAAAATATGAATCCTGTAGACTTAACGGGCGCATAATTTTGAAAACAAGGAAGCTTCAGTAAAATTCATAACCATCTAAATATGCTTATAAATTCTGAGGGGAAAGATATGAGTAAAATAAAAATAATTCCAATAGCTGTTCTTTCAATAGCATCAATTTTACCTGTAGTAAGTAATGCAAAGCCACCTGAACAAATCATGCGTGCAAACTGTGCAACTTGTCACGGAGATGAAGGTCAGGGTGGTACTTCATGGATAGACCCAAGCCAGCGAGGCTTTAAAATTGCTGGACGCTCAATAAGATCAATAAAAAAATGGGTTCGGGAAGGGCGGCGACCAGAAATGCCATCTTTTGCACATCAAGAAATTAGCGATGCGGAACTAGATGCCCTTGCTACTTATGTCAACGATTTACCTGAATCATTTATTCCTGCAACAGTGGAAGACCATACGGTGATTATTAGGGATGAAGACCCTTGGTATGACAAGATGCAACTAGAAATAACGACAGGTGAAACAGTTAAATTTGTAAACCAAGGTAGAACCTATCACCCTGTCACTCAATTCGAATTTGTTGCTGCTCGTGGCTATGAAGATGAGACCATTGAACGTGGCGTTGAAGATGATGCTACTGCTATTGGAAGTGATTCTGGTTTATTAGGCCCTAACGGTACTTACTATCGCACCTTTAACGAAGTAGGTGTTTACACTTTTTTATGTAAAATACATCCTTATATGAGAGGGCAAATTTTTGTTGATGAAGTGGCTACGCTTCCAACAGTAACTCTCACTACTCCACAAGAATTACCTTCTGTTGGAGGCGTTGGTGAAATATGGATCGAAGCACAATTTCAAGATAAATCATCAACCAGTGAAACATCAAGGGGTCAGGATGGTGTTATTCAAGTTATTGATACTAGTACTTGGGGTGTTATCAATGAAATCGAAGTGGGTAATAATCCGCATAATATCTGGTTTAAATCGAATGGTGGTTCGGCTGTTATTACTAATTGGTTTGATAACTATTTGACCGAAATTGATGCAATCACCAAAGAAGTGACTACAAATTATATTGCTGGAGCTGCTCCTGCACATATAACCAGTGATCATACAGGCGATAATTTTTATGTTTCAATTGAAGGCTCTAATTATGTACAGATGTTTAAACAAAAAAACATGCGTTTAACTGACCAAATCCCTATCAGTGGTTCTGGACCACATGGCATTTGGTATGGTGGAAATCCTGATGATGGTTCAGAAATCATAATGACATCAAACTCTTTGGATAATACGGTTAGCTTTATTGATCCTGATAAAAAAGAAGAGATTATTACATTAGATGCTGGGCTTTACCCGTTAGGTGCTGGTGTTAATTCAACAGGTACTAGAGGTTATGCGGGTAACTGTTTGGAAGGTAGTGTTTCTATCTATAACTTGGAAACAGATCCAATAGAATCAATGTCTACTCTTACAGTTGGTGGTTGTCCCGTACAAGCTCCAGTTTCACCAGATGATAGTTATCTTGTTGTTCCTGGAAGTCCTACAGTAGTTGTTGATACGGCTACAAATACAGTTGTGGCATCATTTAATACAGGTAAAGGTGCTCATGGCGCTACTTTTACACGCAAAGCTGATGAGACTGGCTATTACGCTTATGTTACTCATAAGAAAGAAAACTATGTTTCTGTTATAGACTTACCTAACAATGGTTCTCTTCCTTCTCATGCAGGTGATGTACCTTTGAATGTACCCGATGTTCCACAAAATGTATCACTTTTTGGCGTTTCTCTTACAGGAGGTAATGGTATCGCAGCAAATCCACTACCTGCACCTTGGCAGTGATATTGACGCATTACTTCCTATTAAGGAAAACATAGATACGACTAACAGCCACCATATTCACAAATATGCGAGCCCCTCTGAAAGTGTGTTGATAACAAATCATAACTTTAGAAGGTATTTACTGTCATAAAAACCAGATTAAATTTATCTGATTTTTGTGACAGTAAATAACATCAGGTTACTGCTTAATTTAATGGATATGAAACCAGTAAATTTAAGTTATCCCATAACTTAAACGTTTTAATAACAAATAAATATCAAATATTTGGTTTCATTTGACAATTATTTAGAATCATTTCACGAAACACTTTCTCTTCCTCAAAAAAGACAGCTACTGCCAACGGATCAAACTGACTGCCTGACATTGGAAATACTTTCTATCATGTCTATCTCTTAAATTGTTATTTATTTAATTCGTAATTAAACCCATTACCTCTATTTGATAATAGGATTTATAAAATTATGTGTTATTTTTTTGTTCTTCTTGAAATTGTAAAACCAGACTATAGATCACTGGAAACACTAATAAACTGAGTAATAAAACGCTTAGCATTCCACCTAATACAGGGGCCGCAATACGTTGAGTTACATCTGCCCCTGTGCCATTACTGAGCATAATAGGTACTAAACCAATCATGGTTGAAAAAGCGGTAATAGCAACAGGGCGCACTCGTAATGCAGTGGCTGAAGCGACAGCATGATGAATTTCTACTGAGGATAATAATCTTTGTGTTTGCTTACGTAATTTAGCTATTTCAATATCAATAAAATTTAATACCATTACGCCTGTTTCTGCTGCAGTACCAGCAAGCGCAATAAAGCCAACGTATACAGCAACCGATAAATTAAAATCATAGGCATACACAATCCACACTCCACCTATTAACCCAAAGGGAACAGAGAGCATGACAATCATAGGTTCAGTGATATTTCCAAAGGTCAAATAGAGTAGAAATAAGATCACTAATAATGTGATAGGCACCACTAATTGTAACCTTGCCGCAGCCCGTTCCATATATTCAAATTGTCCTGACCAAACTACGGTGTATCCAGCAGGTAGTTTTACTTTATCTGCAAGTACCTGCTTAGCTTTAGTCACAAAACCACCAATATCAGAACTGCTAATATCCACATACACCCACGCATTTGGACGTGAATTTTCACTTTTTATCATCGGAGGGCCGCGTCTAAGATTTAAATCAGCAACTAATGCCAAAGGAATTTGAGTGCCTGTAGGTGTGGAGATTAGCACCCGATTTAAACTTTCCATGTTATCGCGTAGTTCACGAGGGTAGCGCAAATTAACCGGATAGCGTTCTAAGCCCTCTACTGTTTCAGTAATATTCATGCCACCAATAGCACTTTGAATTACATCTTGTACATCGCCGACAGTCAACCCATAACGTGCAGCGGATTTACGATTAATATCAAAATCCATATAGTAACCACCGACCGTACGATCACCAAAAGCTGATGTTGTTTCTGGTAAAGTTTTCATGGCCTGTTCAATATCACCTGTGATTTTTTGCAAAACGTTCAAATCAGGTCCTGAAACTTTAATACCAACGGGTGTTTTTATACCTGTTGACAGCATATCAATACGCGTTTTAATCGGCATAGTCCATGCATTGGCAAGACCAGGGAATTGAATGGCCTTATCCATTTCACTCATTAATTCTTGTGTGGATTTGTCAGGATTAGGCCATTGTTGTTTGGGCTTTAAGCGTACCGTAGTCTCCATCATTGATAAGGGTGCAGCATCGGTTGCTGATTCAGCACGTCCCACTTTACCAAAGACTTGTTGTACTTCTGGAAAGGTCTTTAATATCTTATCTGTTTGTTGCAACAATTCTTTTGCTTTAGTGATGGAAATACCAGGAAAAGTCGTTGGCATATATAAAATATCACCCTCATCCAGTGGTGGCATAAATTCACTACCAATTTTTGACAGTGGGTAATAAGTTGACCCTAATAGCAAAACAGCAAGGACTAAAGTTACACCACGAAAACGCATGGCTAAATTTAAAACAGGCGTATGTAAAAAATGCAATCCACGGTTTGCTGGGTTTTTATGTTCAGGGATAATATGCCCCCGAATAAAGTAGCCCATTAACACAGGAACAACCGTAACCGTTAAAATGGCTGCAGCTCCCATGGCATAAGATTTGGTGAATGCCAAAGGACTAAATAACCGACCTTCTTGAGCTTCCATGGTAAAAATAGGAATAAAAGAAACTGTAATAATAAGTAGTGAGAAAAACAAGGCAGGGCCAACTTCTTTAGAGGCGGTACTAATTGCTTGCCAACGCTCTTCTTTAGTTAATTCACGTTGTAGTTTTTTGCTGGCATCTGCTAAATGTTTATGTGCGTTTTCTACCATGACAATCGCTCCATCGACCATATCACCAATCGCAATAGCAATACCGCCTAGTGACATGATATTGGCATTCAAGCCTTGATAACGCATGATAATAAAGGCCACCAAAATACCTAAAGGTAAGGTAATAATAATGACCAGTGAAGAACGAAGGTGCAATAAAAACAGCCCAACCAATACACTGACGATAATAAGTTCCTGAACTAACGCTGTGTTTAAAGTTTCAACAGCTCGCCCTATCAAATCACCACGATCATAGACTGAGATGATTTCCACCCCTTCTGGTAGCCCTTGTTTTAACTCTTCTAATTTATCTTTAACTGCTGTAATAGTTGCTTGTGCATTTTCACCAAAACGCATAATAATGATACCACCGACAACTTCGCCTTCCCCGTTCAAATCAACTAGCCCTCGGCGTAATTCAGGGCCAATATGGACATGTGCTACGTCTTTTAAACGAATGGGCGTGCCATTGTTGTTTACACCTAAAGGAATGGTGTTTAAGTCATCAATGGAGGTGATATAACCTAAGCCACGTACCATATATTCAGTTTCTGCCATTTCGACCAAGCGCCCTCCAACATCATTATTGGAGCGAATAATCGCTTGTTTTACTTTTGATAAGGGAATGCCATAAGCTTGTAAAGCATTGGGGTCGACTTCAACCTGATATTGTTTTACAAAACCGCCTATTGAAGCGACTTCAGCAACACCTTTAACTGTTTGCAGGGGATAACGTAAATACCAGTCTTGCAGTGAGCGTAACTGAGCTAGATCATACTTGCCTGTTTTATCTACTAAAGCATATTCATATATCCAGCCAACACCTGTAGCATCTGGACCTAAAGTAGGTGTTATGCCTTTGGGTAATTTTCCACTAACATAATTTAAAGATTCCAGTACCCGTGATCTAGCCCAATAGAGATCTGTACCATCCTCAAAAATGACATAAACAAACGAGAGTCCAAAGAAGGAATAACCACGCACCACCTTTGAATAAGGCACGGCTAGCATCGCTGTAGTTAAAGGGTACGTTATCTGATCTTCAACGACCTGAGGGGATTGTCCAGAAAATTCGGTAAACACAATCACTTGTACGTCAGATAAATCAGGAATGGCATCTAAGGGCATGTTTTTGTACGACCAATAACCACCCAGTGCTAGCAGTAATGCCATAAGTAATACTAAGGCACGGTTTTTAATGCTGTGATCAATAATAGAACTAATCATGAGTCATCTCCTTATGATTCATGGATGATAGTTTGCTATGACTGGACACATTGTCAGCGTTCATATCATGATGTTTCATCATAGAATGATCTTCTACCTTAATCGGCTTATGGTTCATACCCATACGCTGACTATCTGATTTTTTTACGGGTTCAACAAACTCCATTTCTTCATGGTTCATTACGGCAGAATCGTGTATTTGAACTGGGTTGGTATCTATGCCATTAAGCATTTTGGCTGTAGCTTCACGTAGTTTTGATTCAGAATCAATTAAGAATTGTGCTGAAATAACAACTTCTTCCCCCGCTTTAATTCCTTTCAATACTATTACTTTTCCATTGGATGATAGACCTAGTGTCACCAATCGAGGTTCAAATTTACCCAGTGCCCGTACAATAAAAACTTGATTACGCGCACCAGAACGAATCACCGCCTCTGAAGGAATAACGACAGCATTTTCTTGTGTATCTGCATGAATGATCACTTCAGCAAACATTTCTGGTTTCAACAGCAAGTCAGGGTTATCAAAAACCAGTCTAACTTTAATAGTGCGCGTTTTAGCTTCGGCATAAGGGTATATATAAGCTAAATGTCCTTTAAACGTTTTACCAGGTATTCCAGCTAGTTGCATTTCCACTCGGTCACCTTCTTTAACCCAAGGTAACTCATATTCATATATATCCACATAAACCCACACTTTACGTAAATCGGCGATCATATAAATCTCTGTCGCAGGCGTTACAAACTGTCCTTCACGCGCACCAATTTTCATTACGATGCCATCAGCAGGTGAATGAATATGTAGGCTTTTTTTGATTTTTAAACTTTTCTCTAATGCATGTAATTGATGCCCTGGAACATCCAGTAGTTTTAAGCGTTCACGAGAACTTTTAACCAGTTCCTCTGCACCGTGTCGGATATCTTTAATAGGGCTATTTTCTAGTACCTTTAGGTTATTTAAGGCAAGAATGTATTCCTGTTGACTGGCTACTAATTGTGGCGAATAAATACTCAATAAATCAGTATTTTTTTTTACTTTCTGACCAGTTTTATCTATATTCAGCTTTTCAATCCACCCTTCAGTTTTAGGATGCAGATGCACCATACGCTCTTCATCATAAGCAACTCGTCCTAAAGCACGTACTGTATGAGAAAGCGAACTGTGAACAGCTTTGGCAGTACGCACATTAATATTTTGCGATGTAATACCATCGATTTTGACCGTTCCAGAGGGTGAATTTGCAGTTTTATCAACATCTGCATAAACTGGAACATAGTCCATTCCCATTGCATCTTTGGCAGGAACAGCTGATGTCACTAATGGATTCATAGGGTTACGATAAAATAGAATTTTTTTATTAGTCGAAATAGTCGCTTCCTCAACAACTTGTTTTAAATTAGCTAACCAATATCCTGCGACTATGCCTATTGAGATACCTACAACCAATACAAGCGATATAGTCATAAAACCAGACTTATTCATAGATTTCTTCCTTGCCAACTACGGCAGTCAATTGTGCTAATGCTTGATTGGCTTGGGTTAATGCTTTCCAATATTGAGTCTCATAGTTATATAAAGTGATTTGGCTACGCACTAGATTTAAAAAATCGACTTTATTAACTTGGTATCCAGACAGCATTGATGCAACTGTTTGTCTTGCCTGCGGAACAATGCCACTTTTAAATAATACCACCTGATTTTTAGCCTGATGAAAATCACTATAGGCAATTGATATTTCAGCGCGTACCTTATTCCATTGATCTTGCAGAGCATACCTTTGCTCCATTAACTCACTAGTACGTTGAACAACCGCTTTGCGCTGTTTAGTCGCTGCAAAAATAGGTACATTCATACTGAGTTTCAAACTGAGAAAATCAGCTCGTTCCTGACCAGAAAGTGTGTCATCACGCCCACCATAAAAAGCACCCACTTTAAAATCAGGAAAATAATCCTTCTTGGCTAGATCGAGTCGGGATTGTGCGGCATTAATGGATTTGTGTCTGGAAGTGAGTAAAGCGCGGTAGTTTTCAGCCTGTGTAAATAAAACTGACTCTGTCAGTAAAGTAGGCAAGTTTTCCTGAGTTTGTTCGGGGATTTTGAATGCAAGGTTTGCAGGTCGATCAAGTAAAGCATTCATCTGTGCTTTAGCTTTATTTATAGCACCCGTTAGTCTGATTTCAGTATCTAATAGTTTAGATAATTCCAGCTGTGCCAAAAGTACATCCTGCTGTAAACCTTCACCGACTTCATATTTTGTTTGGGCAATTTTAACGAATTGACGCAACAGATCCTGGTTTACAAGGATGATATCCATTGCCCTATTCAGATAAAAGTGTGCCCACCAAGTCCTTTTAACATCTCGTAAAAGGCGAAATCGCGCTTCAATGACATCTAATGTTGCAGCTTCTGCTTGATAAGTTGCAGCTTGTTCACGTAAAGCAAGTTTTCCAAAGAAGGGAATTGCCTGAGAAATACCACCCTGCATTTGGGTCATATTTTCCTGAGCAGTATCAAAGTTATCGACTGGCAAGTTTAACGCATTAAAGCTAATGACAGGATCAGGCAAAGTACCAACTTGAGACGGTATAGCAGCTAACGCTTCAGAACGCGCTTGCATCTGCGCTAAGCTTGGATTGTTTTGTATCGCTATACTAACAGCTGATTTCAATGTTAATAAATTAGGTGCTTCTGCTTTCAGTATGCTGGATATAACCAACAATATAAAAAAAGCTGTCGCTTTGTTTGGTAAATTCATAAAGTCCTCATACACAGGAGGTTAACAACAAAGGTGAGAGAGAAGTGTATAGAGGAGTGAATGCTTATATAAAGAGTATTTTGAATAGTATAATGAGCAATACTGAACAAAAAAATGATTTATCAATACGCCTTACATGCAGTATAAATCAAAGAAAAACAGGGAAATCCTCTATTAGAGGCTTATTATAGGGGGTCTTAAAAGAGAGGTAAAAATATTGCTATGGGGTGAGATATACTCAAAATCTGAATAATACCAAGAGGTATTTGTATTTATTGTTAAACTAGATGAAATTATGCCGTATCCACCACATGCATGAAAAGTACAGCTAGTATTGCTATGACAATCCATTTCAACTTTATTGCTTGAGTTCTCTTTAACTATTTTTTTACCAGTTAAAGAACTTTTTTCCATAGATGACATGGAAAAATGTTGGTTTTCTAATAAATGATTAGACATATCCATACCTGAGCAATGATCAAACGCCGAGGCAATAGGCGTTACTAGCATCATTAATATCAGTAAAATTGGAGTTATTTGCTTTATCATTTATTTTTAAAAAATATAAAACTTATAGAAAGTATAACAGAGACCTTGTTATTTGATAATAGTTCTCATTAAAAAATCAATGTTAAGCCTTGCTCCTACCAAAATGATTACTTAAATCTAATTTGTTTCATTTGAAATAAATAATATCCTCATATTTAATAGGCGCTTGAGCAAGCCCTAAGCGCATAGCAGCCGTAGTCTTCTTTCCTTTTTCTTTGCGTATATCTATATAGTTATGAACAACCCTGAAAATTTCTACTATTTTAATGACATTATGAGGATTATAGGCAGCATAACCATTCCATGTACGACCAACACTGGATGCGGAATGCATAGGTCTCTCTAGCATGCTGATTCGTCTGCGTATTTTTTCAAAAAAAGTGTCAACGCCATGCAAGCTGACCATATTATATAGCTAAGCCACATGATCTTCATCAAACTCATCATGGCTAGTTATCCAGCACATTGATTTGTTCGGTTCGCTCATTGAAGGAATTGGGTGATTAACCCAACGATCATCCCACTGTCCGAATTCTTGGCTCTCAGCAATATATTGTTTTAAAAGCTTCAGTCTTAGTTGGTTTGCCGTTAAGCCAGAATATGAACTTGCTAAAACTTTAAGTGTTTGTTTTGCTTCTACTACCCATTGACGTTTTTTGTCTACTGTAAAGTCTTTGTCAATTCTGACATAAAAGGTTTCAGCCTCATGGTTTAAAACTTCCTCATGGAATGCACTAATAAACGCAGCACGAATTCCACTTTCTTGATCCAGAAAGAATCGCCATTTTTCAACATTACCTAATAACTGTTTTAGAAAATAAAAATGGGCTATTAATGTATATTCAGCATGGATTTTCCTACCATAATCCGGAAGTTTTTCATCCTTATTTTTTACATCAAACACTTCAACATCAGCTGTTCCTCGCTTAGCGGCCTCCTTATAGGTTTTTTTAATTTTATCATTTAGACCTTTTGCTCTTATATTAGATTTTTTCTTTCTTAAAGATTCTTTATAATCTTCTTCTAGCCAATATTTAGCATATTTACGGTGAGGGGAAGGTCTTTCATTGTCGCCACATTTTTCAGCATCAGCTTCAATAGCATCACGGTCAACAGTCGCATCAAAATTTGGATGAATACCAAATACATACCCAGTTTTATTATCCGCGCTGGCAACAGCTGAAATAACAACATTTCGTCTGTCTTTTCTCTCCGTCCAATTGACAACATATTCTTGTCTATCAACAGCTAAGTGTAGTCTCTCAATGGGCAGCTGTTTTAATTTTCTTTCTCTATTTGCTGTGAATGCTAAACATTGCTTATGAATGAAATCAATTCAGTTATATAAAACTTCCCATGAAATTTCAAGCATATTAATAATACGAGACAATGGGACCTTATTGACCAGCATCATGAAAATCATCTTATTATCGCTAGTATTATGTTGATACTGTGTTGGAAGGGGAATTGAAAACGTTTTCAGGCATTTTTTACATTGGTATCTAGGTGCCCCAGCCCTTGTTTTACCAAATAATCGATATGATTTTTTATTTTCTAGGGAAACATAATGATTGTTGCACTTTTTATTATTACAAGAATAAATGATTGGCTGTTTTAGATAAGAGGAAAGTCGTTCAATTTCTGTTTGAACCCATAATTACTCTTGAGAGGGAGGCCTATCAAGCAGACATTGCAGCTTAGTAGAGGGGAGTTTTTTCCACTTGAGACAAAATTATAAGATTTTTTCTTCCCGCTCTGTTTAGGTTGATTCGTAGGAATTAGTCTAAACTGTGAACAATCAAGGTTTTTACAGAAATTGTATTGAAGACCAGATGATTCATTAGGGATGCGTGGTTTAAAGCGTTTTACTGGAAGCTTTTTATCGCCCCCAGCAGGATCTACAAATAAATTTGTTTGTCCCACGCCGTTCTCCTATCTTTAATGAAGATAGGGTATAGTGAACTAAACTCCGCTGAAATTCAACACGCTTTCAGAGGGGCTCGACAAATATGGTGGCTTTTTTATATGGAAAGATATTCAGTGAAAAATACAGCAGCCTCTTTACTTTTTTTACTCACTTTATCATTAATTGGATGTAAGCAAACAAACGTCCAACCTGAAACAATACATACTGATAGGCTTAATAAATGGCAACCTATTTTATTAAAAAATGGGGATAATTTTGAATACCAAACCAAAGCATTGGGTACAAAAGCAACGGTTACAACTCTTAGTATTAAGCAAGAGACGAAAAATAGCTTACAAGCTTTATGGGAAGTAAAGCAGGAAGAGACAATTATTTTATCGAAACAGGTGCTAGCATCACCCGAAAATATTTTAATTTCATCTAAAGCTGCACTTATCACTGAAAAAAATACCACACCATTTTTAAGTACAGTCTTGATGCATTGGTGGCCTGGTATTGATTATTTTAGGTGGGAAGTTGGGTTTAAACGAGCAGTCCTAGTAGATATGCTTGCTGGTTTTATGATTGAGGTTATAAAGGAGTGTAATGTTGCAGATATAGATGGTTTCCTAGTTAAGCTCAAAGTAGGAAAAACTTTAATGGCAGAGGCCTGCCTTTCACCAACAATACCGCTTCCTTTATCAGTAAAACGCTACCATTCTAGTGGAGGTGGATTGATGTATGAAACAAAATTACTCAATTACTATCATAATAGTATATTTAAGCATTGCTTTCGACTGACCGTTGTGGCTCCAGAGTGATGATATGGACTCCTCTTTCACCAGCGTTGTCTAATGCACCAAAGTATTAATTACTGGGTAGAGGAGTTTGCAATGAACAAGAGCATAATTGGGTTAGATATAGCAAAGCGGGTATTCCATATTTATACGATTCGAGAAGATGGAAAAGTTTTTAGGAAAATGTTGAGGCGAAAACAGGTATTGGAATTTTTTGCCAATTATCCAAGTAGCTTAATAGGTATTGAAGCATGCGGTAGTTCCCATTACTGGGCAAGGGAACTCTCAGCACTAGATCATGATGTCAAACTGTTAAATGCTCGCCATGTTAAAGCGTTTGTTAAAGGCAACAAAAATGACTTCAACGATGCGGAAGCTATTTTTGATACAGTTTCTAGGCCAAATACCAGAACCATTGCGATTAAAACGGTAGCACAACAAGATATTCAATTGATTCACCGTTTACGACAAGATGCTGTAAAAAGGCGCACAGCCAAGGTTAATCAAATACGTGGGTTATTGAGTGAGCGAGGCATTGTAATAGACCTAGGTATTAATAAAGTACGAAAGCACTTACCTGAACTATTGGAAGATGCTGAAAATGCATTAACCACACTCAGTCGTTCAGCCTTTGCTGAACAATATGAACGATTATTGGCAATGGATAAGGAAATCGAAGGGTTCGATAAAAAGATCAGTGAACTTAGTCGGGCTAACGAACTTTGCCAACGATTATCGAAAGTACCAGGAATAGGTCCTATGACTGCCACTATAGTTGCTGCGGATTTAGGTGAAGGCAGCCACTATAAAAATGCTCGGCATTATTCTGCTAGCTTAGGGATTGTTCCCAGGCAATGCAGCAGTGGAGGAAAGTCAGTCTTATTAGGTATTAGCAAGCGGGGGAACCGTTACATAAGGACACTATTGATCCATGGTGCCAGATCTGTATTACGAACATGCCAAAACAAAGAAGACAAGCTAAGTTTATGGTGTCAGGAATTAATTAAGAGACGTGGATTTAATATAGCAGCAGTTGCTTTAGCCAATAAAAATGCGCGGATTCTTTGGGCATTGGCACATAAAGAAGAGTCATATAAAAAGGCGGTTATTGTTTAAAAATTTCCCCCTTTAATAACTGAGTAAAAAAGATTGCGGAGGTAATCATTCTAATTGATGACGAAAACAGGTCAGACCGATGCTTTTATAATCCGTTTCACACAAAGGTTCACAGAAACCGTCAGAGTGTTGAGAGAAAAAAGCATGCGAATAGATTCATCAAGGCTAGGATGCATAGTTATCCCATTGAAAGCCGAATATATGTCAGCAATCTAGATCTATGTTTAAACATCAATCAGTGATTTTTATCTTGCAATAACCGAGGAGTCCATATATGTGTGAAAACTCCAAAATTTTAGAAGCAAAAGGAATAATATTACAAACTGGTGCTTATAAGGTGACTGAACCTCCTTGTTTGCTCCACTTGTTTATATGGTTTCCGCCTCAAAACCACTTTGTTATACCACCAGATTTATAAATTTTGAGTTTTTACACAGTCTGGATCGATAGTGAGCATTGGTGATATACATTTTTATTTCATTTGTGAGGCGAAAAGTAGTGTCTAAAGAGGTAGTATTTCAACCCGATATTTATTCAGATAAGGATAAGCGGAATAGACTTTTTTATCACCACCGTAGAATGTTTTTTTGGGCTGGTTCATTAAGCGCAATCATGTCTTTGAAGCGTTTTGGTACGTCTGGGTTTGATATAAACAGTGTGTCAAAAGAAGTACAGCCACTTCGATTACTTTCTAAACTAACTTCAGCTGTTTCTATTGTATATCGTCAACAGAAACTTTATAAAAAATACGCCTCTATACGCCTTGAGAAAACTGCTTAGAGAGTGATAAAGACTGGGTACTTATATTGTTATGAATATTTTTATATTCCTAAGGTAGAGAAAAATACGTTAGATTGAACTTATCCAAGGAATCATAGTCGATTAAAGCAAGTCAACGTTTGATAGAAAAACGTGTTGGCTGTTTTAACAGTTAACAAGACAAACCACTTTCGAAAACGTTTTCGGAGGATCTAGATTACCACTTACGGCAACCAAGCCGGATGAACGAACAAAAAGGAGAAAAATATATGGACTTTGAAGATTACCTTGAAGAATTACTAGCCAAGCAAACATTGCCATCATTACCCGTAGATTCTTTATAAATCACCAAACTTTAGACAATTACCCATGTGTGTTACCAACGATTCTTAGAATTGTTATTTTGAAATGGCATGGTACTTTTATCGCATGTGGGTATTCAGTCTAATTAGACAGTAAAAGGACAATGCATTTCATATTTTCTTGTAGTTACAATTAAATTGTGTTAAAAAATAACTTATTGATGTGATCACTGCATTTCAGTGACACTTTTGCTATCGCGAGTCTGACTATCCGATAGCCAGTTCCTGAGGGGATTGTTACAGACGTTTATCTATCCAGAGAAAACCTTTCTCAGACAATTATTTTAAATCCACTTGGGAAAACTATTCCCTTGTGGCGTATTTTCCTTTTTTTTCAAAAGGAGAATTACGAATATCAGTTTTGTTAACCCAAAAAATTCAACACTATCAAAATAGCCTAAAGATTAGGCTTTAGCTCTAAATCCAATTCAACAAACCCATCGGGAAAACCTTTTCCCCGTCGGGCAATCTGTGTTTTTCCATTTTTTTATTCCATTTCGGAGAAACATCATGACTAATTCAACAGAAAATAATCAAACAAAATATTACGACCTTCATACTCAAGGTGTGGGCTATGTTAACCGGGTGCGTGAAGTACCTGTTAAACGTGGCGAACCTTTCTGGGCATGTAATATATCAGCACTACATGGTGCAGAAGACTCAATCGAATATACTAATTTCGATTGTCGTGTCAGTGGTTCAGAAGCTGCAAAAGTGATTAAGCGTTTAGATAACGCTTGTCAGGAAAATAAAAAAATCCTGATTGGCTTTAAAATTGGCGATCTATATCCAGAAACGTTTACTTTCAAAAGTGGTAATAAAGCAGGTGAAGTCGGTATTAGCTTAAAAGCTCGGTTGCTATACATTGGCTGGGTTAAAGTTGATGGTGAGTCGGTTTATACAGCACCTTCTAAGGAAGGGACTGTTCAAGATAAACCAAAAACAGAACACTCAGAAGCTGAAACAGGTGCTGATTAAGTCTTATCTTTTATTAAGGCTATGTAACCGTTAAGTGTGGGTTTTTAAGTTACTTTGCTCTTAAGCCCTCTCCTGATGGAGAGGGTTTGGGTGAGGAGAAAAAAAACGGCATGTAATTCAATATCTCTTGATTAACAGAAGAATTTTGAAGAAGAGAGTTATTTTATTTCTCCTCACCCCTCCCTCTCCAGCAGGAGAGGGCTTTAAGAACTGGTTCATCTTGTTGAATTCCATTTTTCAACATTTAACGGTAACAGAGTCTTTATTAACCTTGTTGGAATATTTTACCCCGTCAAAACTTAAGAATTAATCTGTAGATCTTACTTTACCCGTGTTGATCTGGAATTTTCGCAGAATGTCTTGTACAACAGGGCCTTCTGGGAAAGTGTCTTTGATACTTCTTGTTTTAAACCACACCGGCTGCCATCGTCGGAAAAAGATGGAACCCTTTGTGCGGTAGACCGTGCATGATTATTGTGACTTTAGAACACTCAGATAGACGAGTCAGGCAATTGAATAGTCAGTTTAATAAACGGGAAACAGGCTTTTTTTTGTAAAGAGTGGCAAGGTCTTTTAGACCTTTAAATAGTGATGGTTGTTAATAATTAATGATCATAATTTGAATCTTTAACTTTTATTTAACGACAGACAAGATGTGCATTTAACCGTTAGGTAATATGCACATCTGATTTTTTCAGAGCATCTTTCATTTTGCAGTAAAGGGAAGGTGATGTGAAAAAATCTCTCATTAATTTCTACCGTGATTACTGCGTATTCAGTAATACTTTTTGCTATCGCGAGTCTGCTTTTATCCGATAGCCATTTCCTGTGGGAAGTGTTGCAGATGGTTAACTTTTAATTTTTTCAACCCAATCGGGGAATATCATTCCTCGCGTTGCGGGTGTGAGCTTCTCGGTTTTTTTAATTCAATTTAATTTGATCAGGAGAGAGAAGTGATGACAAATTTTAATACCGCAATAAGACAGTTATTGCCAAATCAAAGTTTAGCAATACAATTTAATCAGAATAAATTGCTATCGATAGTCTTGTTAAATACTCAGCAGGCGGAGGCATTATGATTAGTGTATCAGGTCGATTGGCAATCAAGATCATCAATGGGCGTAATGGCGCATTTCGAGTAGGCACATTACAAACTGATATTGGTGAGTTTTCAGTCAAAGATAAGATTCTTGATCAATATGATGAAGGCTGTTATCAAGGACTATTTGATATCAGTAATATTTTCTCTTCTACATATTCAACAGGCAGTCGTTTGGTTGTTGAGGTTAGAGCGGTTCTGGAAAATGTTTCCTTGGCTAATGTCGACGAAGTAGAACCAGAAGCTCTTAAACCTTTAGAACAAGATCCCTTGGACGAAGAAAAAGGGTCAGAAAGCGTATCAACAGAAACAGAGAAT
>Ga0105356_10000993_pt1 | contig 27819 bp, 25 predicted proteins | sample GOMGulsemesocosm_3_FD_83502 | JGI IMG/M metagenome (GOLD analysis project Ga0105356, IMG submission 83502) | Methane-oxidizing microbial communities from mesocosms in the Gulf of Mexico - GOM9D Gulf of Mexico | ecosystem: Environmental > Aquatic > Marine > Cold seeps | place: Gulf of Mexico... | reverse complement strand
TGCTTGTTTAAGTTGTTCAATATCGTAGCCTTGACGAACGCCATCTTGGTTCATACAGTTAAGGACAATTTCACCTGCGCCTAAACTAACAACTTTTTCTATCCAATCAAAAGTGGTCCAACTGGTTTTTTGCGTGCGTTTTTCATCACCGGTAAATTGATAAACTTGATATTGACCGCTGTCTTTATCATAAAAGCTGTCAATGCCAACAACTACACACTGTTGACCAAAGTGATCAGCAAGGCGTGAGATTAATGCGGGATCGCGTAGCGCAGGGGAGTTAATGCTAATTTTATCTGCGCCCATCATTAAAATTTCTTTAGCGTCGTTTTCACTTTTGATGCCACCAGCAACACAAAAAGGAATATCAATTACTTCGGCAATACGACTAACCCAGCTCTTATCTACTACACGGCCATCTGCGCTTGCGGTAATATCATAAAAAACTAATTCGTCAGCACCTGCTTCAGCGTATTTTTGTGCTAATGGGACTATGTCACCAATAATTTCATGGTTTCTAAACTGCACACCTTTAACTACTTTACCATCACGAACATCTAAACACGGTATTATTCTGCGGGCCAACATGCGATAGCCTCCTCAAGGGTGAATTTACCTTCGAGCAGTGAGCGGCCTAAAATAACACCGCTAACGCCTGAGCCAATTAACGCTTTAATATCATCAAGGCTGCCAATGCCGCCAGAAGCTTGCCATTGCACACTTGGATATTTTTGACAAAGTTCAATGTACAAATCTACATTTGAGCCACTTAATGTACCGTCTTTCGAAATATCAGTACATAAAATATGTTTGATACCCGCTTCAATGTAGGCATCAAGTAAGTCTTCTAAATTTACGCCGCTATCTTCAATCCAACCATGCGTAGGTAGGGTTTTATTGCCTTGCTCATCAATTTTTATATCAAGTGCTAGTACAATCTTTTCGCCGCCATAGATTTTTAACCACGCTAATACTAGCTCTGGTTGCTTAATAGCAAGCGAGCCGATAACAACACGTGTAGCGCCTAATTCGAGCAATTGTTTAACGTCTTCTTCACAACGAATACCACCACCCACTTGCGTGATCATGGTTTCATGATTAACGACGGTTTTTAGTGTTGATAGTTGTCGTTTAGTACTGTCTTTCGCGCCATCTAAATCAACAAAGTGCATAACGGTAGCGCCTGCCGCTGCGTAAGCTTGTTGGCGTTCTTGTACTGTGGTTTTGTAGTTGGTTTTTTGATTGTAGTCGCCTTGATATAGGCGAACTACTTCACCGTTTATCAAATCTATCGCGGGGATCATCATAATTTTATAATTCCAAAAAATTCTTAATTATTTTACTACCTAAAGCGCTTGAACGCTCAGGATGAAATTGACAACCAATAAAGTTATCTTTGGCAATAACTGCTGAAAACTCACTGCCATATTTGCAACTGGCAATGGTATATTCACTAATAGGAGCAGCAAAGCTATGAACAAAATAAAAGTAATCGTCAACGTTAATGCCTGCTAATACCGGGTGATTAGCAACATTTGTTAGCGTATTCCAACCCATGTGAGGTAGGCGATTACCTTTGGCATCCAAGGGTTTTACTAATGTTGGAATAACGCCTAAGCACTTTATTACGTTTTCGTTAGCGCCTTCTTTAGAATCGCTTAGGTTTTCAGTTGTGCGAACTCCTTCTGTTGAAGACTCAGTCATTAACTGCATGCCTAAGCAAAAGCCTAATACAGGTTGAGTTAAGTTTTGTAAGGTTTCAATTAAGCCTTTGTCGATAATATTGACCATGGCATGTTTAGCACTACCAACACCAGGTAAAATGACTTTATCTGCTCGTTTTATTAGCTCAATATCATCGGTAATGGTTACGTTAAAACCAAGGCGCTGAATGGCAAATTTTACTGAGGATAAATTCGCACAGCCAGTATCAACAATAACGTTTTTACTGCCATCGCTACCTTCATGGCTAGTTTGTACTGCTTGAGCCATTACAGTGTTCCTTTTGAACTAGGTAATTCATCACCATCTACCTTGATGGCTTGGCCTAAAGCGCGACCGAAAACTTTAAATAGGCTTTCAACTTGGTGATGGCAGTTACCTTTACTGGTTGATAAATGTAAGGTGATTAGCATTGAATCGGCCAGTGAGCGGAAAAAATGTGCGACCATTTGTGTTGACATAGTGCCGACATTTTCGCTAGTGAACTTGGCATCAAATTCAAGCCAAGGACGACCAGATAAATCAATAGCACATTCAGCACGACATTCATCCATAGGTAATACAAAACCAAAACGGCCAATACCACGTTTATCGCCTAGTGCTTCTTTTAATGCTTGTCCTAAGGCAAGGGCAGTATCTTCGACACTGTGATGTTCGTCGATGTGATAATCACCACTAACACTGCATTGTAAGTTGAAGCCGCCGTGGGTGGAAATTTGATCTAACATGTGATCAAAAAATCCTAAACCAGTGTCTATTTTACTGCCGCCTTTTTTATCTAAATTGACCGAGATGGTAATATCAGTTTCTTTAGTTGTACGCGTGACAGTGGCAGTTCTATCCTGTTCAGCAGACCCAAGTATTTGCTCACTCACTTGCGCCCAATTTAATGTGTCTCGGTCATACTTAATACCAACGATACCCATATTCGCGGCCAAGCCCATATCAGTTTCTCTGTCGCCGATAACGTAAGAGTTAGTGAAATCAACTAGACCTTGTTGTAGATAGTCGCTCACCATGCCTAATTTTGGTTTACGGCAATTGCAGTTATCTTCATCAAAGTGCGGACATAATAAAACGTCTTGAAAAACTACACCTTGAGAAGCAAAGATGTCCATCATTTTATCATGAGGTAAATCAAAATCGGCTTGTGGGAAGCTGTTGGTACCTAAACCGTCTTGGTTGGATACCATTACTAGTTTAAAACCTTTATCTTGTAACTTTACTAGTTCAGCAATAACGTTAGGTTCAAATACCAATTTTTCTAAAGTGTCTAATTGTTTATCAATAGCAGGCTCTTCAACTAAGGTACCATCGCGGTCGATAAATAATATTTTCTGTTGTTTGTTACTCATGATAATACTTCTTTAAGTTGGGTGATTTCTTGTTCGCTGCCGATACTGATGCGCAAACAGTTTTCTAGTTGCATTTGCTTAGATTGATCGCGAATCAGAATGTCTTTATCGACTAAGGTATTAAAAACACGTGCTTTTTCTTGTTGGTTAATACAACGAAATAAAATAAAGTTTGCATCGCTAGCAAATACTTCACTACACCAGTATTGTTCATTTAACCACGTTGATAATGACGCTTTAATACTCTTACAGCTTTGTACTCGTTGCGCCATTATGTCTAATTCTGTACTTAATGCCTTACTGGCAATTTCTGCGACGGGCGCTGAAATTGGGTAAGGGGCAATCACTTTACTGAGTAAGGTAATAACCTCTTTATTGGCTAAGGTAAAACCACAGCGCAAACCTGCTAAAGCAAACGCTTTAGATAAGGTTCTTAGGACAATAACATTGTCGTATTTGGCAATTAAATCAGTGCAGGTTTGCTCTGGTGAAAACTCGATATAAGCTTCATCAACAACCACGATGGCACTGTCTTTAAACAATTCGATAGCAGTGATAATTGCTTCTTTCGATAATAAATTGCCAGTAGGATTACCCGGTGAGCATAAAAATACAACTTTTACTTGGCCCACTTGTGACGATAATGCGTCAAGGTTTAGTTGCATCCCTTGAGAAGAGTTCTGCAATGGAACCTTCACAATACCAGTACCGTGATTTTCAGCGCTAATGGCGTACATGCCATAAGTCGGTGGGCAAATTAAGATACTGTCTTGATACGCACGGCAAAAACTACGAATGATCAGCTCTATACCCTCATCAGCGCCACGAGTGGCTAATATTTGTGAACGTTCAAGGCCACAGTAATCGCTATAGGCATTCAATAAGTTATCTGGTTGAAAGTCAGGATAACGATTGATGTTTTCACTGTTTATTTGATAATCACCTGTGCCAGGTGCTTCATTGGCGTTTAGCCATACTTTACTTTTTGTTTGTTCAGCATTACCACTGGCAAAGAGTCGACGTGCAGATTGGTAAGGCACCATATCAACCAGCTCTTCACGGGCTAATTTTTCTATTAACGTTAGTGCAGTGCTCATGAGGTTAGACCTTTTCTTCTAAACGGATAGTTACCGCACGTTGGTGAGCATCTAAACCTTCAGCATCAGTTAGTTCAATAATACATTCAGCTAAATTGCTCAAACCCGTTTTACTGATTTCTTGTACTGTATAGCGGCGTGAAAAATCGGCTAAAGATAAACTACTGATCACTTTTGAATAACCATAAGTGGGTAATACGTGATTGGTACCACTGGCATAATCACCTGCGGACTCTGGTGTGTAAGCACCAACAAAAATAGAACCTGCATTACGTAAATTGGCTAACAATGCTTGCGGGTTTTCAGTTTGAATAATTAAGTGCTCAGGGCCATAACGATTAGATACTGCAACTGCTTGCGCTAAATCTTTTGTTAAAATTAAGCGCGACTGTTTGAGTGCTTGCTCGGCTATTTCACGTCTTGATAAAACGGAAACTTGCTTTTCAAGCTCAAGACTAACTTTAGCGATTAATTGCTCGCAATCGGTTAATAAAATAACTTGGCTATCGGCGCCATGTTCAGCTTGTGAAAGTAAATCCGCGGCGATAAAAGCAGGGTTGGCATCTTTATCTGCAAGTACTAATACTTCTGAAGGACCAGCAGGCATATCAATTGCAAAACCTGCTACCTGTTGAGAAAGTTGTTTTTTTGCTTCAGTAACATAACGATTACCTGGACCAAACACTTTATTTACTGCAGGAATACTTTTTGTACCAAATGCTAAGGCAGCAATAGCTTGTGCACCACCAATAGTATAAATCTCAGTGATTCCACAAAGTTCTGCCGCAACTAATACTTCATTGGCTAATTGACCATTTTTATCTGGTGGGCAAACGAGTACAGTACGCTTACAGCCTGTTAATTGAGCGGGTACACCTAACATGAGTACAGTTGAAGGTAAGGGCGCTGAGCCTGCCGGAATATATAAACCGACACTTTCAATTGCTTCTGTTTTTAAGGTACAACGAACACCAGGACAAGTTTCAACAAAAATATCTTCAGGTGTTTGTGCACTGTGAAAACTTTTTATTTGCGAATACGCCGTGTTGATTGCTTTTAAGCGCTTCTCAGTTAACGCTAATATTGCTTGTTTAACTTGCTCTGCAGTAACAGCTAGCGTGGTTAAGGCGATACCGTCAAACTGTTCGGTTAAGGCCAAAAGACTCTTATCACCCTGTTTTTTGACTTGCGATAAAATGTTAGCGACTTGTGTTGATAACAAGGCATTATCAGCAATTGCAGGACGTGCAAGCGCATCAGTTTTTTGCTGCTCAGATATTTCTTGCCAATTGATCATTTGAGTATTCATAATTTTCTCTAAACCGTTACTACTTAATATTCTCAGTTCCGTTAAATAATTGAGACTTCAGCAAAGCTGTCAAGTTGTGAGTTTCCTGAGCTTAGTACACTAAGTGATGGTAACGAACAACGTAGACAATGCCGCGGAAATTTCTATTATAACGCGGATTAGCCCATCATTTTTTCTATAGGCATAACTAGGATAGAATTACAGCCTAGCGCTTTCAAACTTTCCATTGTTTCCCAGAAAAAGGTTTCCGTTGCCACAACATGTACAGCAACTAAATCATCACGACCAGCAAGTGGTAACACTGTAGGTGTTTCTTTGCCTGGCATTAAGGCGCTAACTTCACTAACTTTATCTTTTGGCGCGTGTAGCATAATGTATTTGCTTTCTTTTGCCTTCATAACGCCATTAATACGAGGAAGTAGGGTATTTAAAATAGCTTGTTTTTCGTCACCTAAGGGCTCAGAACGTTGAATAAGTGATGCTTTAGAGCGAAATACTTCAGCAACTTCTTTTAAACCATTCGCTTCAAGCGTTGCACCGGTAGACACTAGATCACAAATACCATCGGCTAAACCAACTCTTGGGGCAACTTCAACAGAGCCTTTTAATAAACAAAACTCAACGTTAATGCCGTTGTCTTTAGCAAAGCGAGTTAATAACTGAGGGTAGGTAGTTGCAAATCGTAAACCATCTAAACACTGTAAACCTGTGTATTCAAATTCTTCAGGCATGGCGATTGAAAAACGACAGCCTCCAAAGTTTAATGGTGTGGTTTTAATGTAACTGTTTTTGCTGCCAATAAGTGCACGTGATAATTCTTCTTCTTCGAGGGTATTATCACCAACAATGCCTAAGTCACAAACACCATCCATAACAAGGCCAGGAATATCGCTACTACGTACTCTCATAATATCAATAGGCATATTTTTAACATGAGCAAGTAAGCGACGGTCGCTAACATTAAGTTTTAGGCCGCAACCCTTAAGTAACTTTTGAGTGTCGTCACTAAGGCGTCCTGATTTTTGCATAGCTATGCGTAAACGTGGCTCTGATGTTGTCATCTTGTTTGATTCCTAATTAAAATTTTTTAATACTTAAAAGTTGTTATTCAAAAATATGTATATACAATTTTCAATTCGCTAAAATGCGAAAAACCCCCGAAAGATTTTTAGCTCTTTCGGGGGTTTATAAATTTGGTTATTTAGTTTAACTCCACGAAAGGCTGTAGCCCATCGTGATTTTTCTTTATATTTTATATAAAGCTAAACCTGAATGGACTAGTCCATATGATGGTGGTGATGTCGGTTATTCAGGTTAATATTCATAATATGTTAAACTCTATGTAATAAGATACGTTTTATATTCTCTATGGAGGTACAGTACTGATAAAGCTATTAAGCTGCAAGAAATAAATAGTCGTTTTTTATAACTAATATTTATATGGTACGTACTTAGAGTTATTACTCTTTTTTTAGTTAAAGCTTTTAATTAAAGCTTTTATTTTATTTGTCGATAAAATAGGCAGATAACTATGTTAAGTTATACGGTGGCATAATGGATATTTTTACTACGCAGTTAACTCGGTTTATACCGGTACCAATTAAGCCAGCAAGCTTGAAGGTTAAGGCGTTGCTCAAAGAAGCCGGAACCAATAAACTAAAAGAAGATCCTGATCATCTTGAAAACCACGATTATTACTTTGTTAAAAAGCAGGCTGATAATGAAGCGGATATAGAAAATGAACAAGAGTCCAAATCTGCTGAGCCACAAGATGAAATTACCGATGAGCAATCAGCTGACTCGAATTCTGATGCGGCGTCTAAATCTAAACAGGAAGTAAAACATTTAGATCTTTATGTTTGATAGTAAAGCAGTATAATTCTCTTCTTTATTACTTCTCATTTAATTTTACTCGCTATTCATGACGTCTGTAGCCCAAGCTTTTTCTAAAAATGGCACGCTAGCTAAAGCCATTGATGGTTTCTCTCCTCGCCAAGCACAAACTGATATGGCAATGGGCGTTGCCCAAGCGATCGAAAAGCAGTCTTCGCTTATTGTTGAGGCGGGCACAGGGACAGGAAAAACCATTGCCTATTTAATTCCTGCTTTTCTTAGCATTAAATCATCGGCTGAAGATAAAAAAATCATCATCTCAACGGGTACTAAAAACCTGCAAGAGCAGCTTTTTCATAAAGATATCCCTCTGGTAAAAAAAGCTTTAGCCAGTAATGCGCAAATTGCCTTATTAAAAGGGCGAGCGAATTATTTGTGCCGTTATCGATTAGCGCAATATCAAGAAACCCGCGGTCAGCTTGATGCAAATACCTTAACCGATTTAGTGAAAGTGAAAACATGGGCCAATAGTACCCAAACAGGTGATATTGGCGAATTGGTGAATGTAACTGAAGACTCTGGTGTTTTTCCTTTTATTACCAGCACCTTAGATAATTGTTTAGCGAAAGACTGTCCTGATTTTGAGCAATGCTATTTAGTTAGGGCAAGACAAAAAGCCATAGACGCTGACTTAATTGTGGTGAATCATCATTTGTTTTTTGCTGATATGGCACTCAAAGACACAGGTTTTGGTGAATTAATTCCTAAAGCACAAGTTATGATTTTTGATGAGGCACATCAAATAGGTGATATCGCCAGTGATTATTTTGGTGAAGCATTCTCTACTAAGCAATTAGTGGATTTATGTGGTGATGTTTTGCAGGTATATCGCAGTAAATTAACCGATGTAAAGCAATTAGGTTTGGCTGCAGATAAATTACAAAAAACCTGTCAAGAATTTCGCTTATTATTTAAGTATGATCCTGAACGTGGCAACTGGCGCGAAAAGTGTCAACAAGAGCAATTTGTGCAAAAATTCCAACGCTTAAAAGTTGATTTAGATTTTCTCTATCAAGTCATTAAGCTTTGCGTTTCACGCAATGAGGCAATTGATAATTGCTTTGATAGGGCCGTATATTTGTTAGCCCAATATGACGTGATGGTGAATGTTGATATTAATGGCATGAGTTTTTGGTACGAAACAACACCTCGTCATGTGGTTTTACATCAAACACCGTTAAGCGTAGCCGATAAGTTTAGTACCTATGTGAAAGAGTCTGGTGCTGGCTGGATATTTACCTCTGCAACACTTGCGGTTGACAACAGTTTTGATCACTTTGCTCAGCATTTAGGTTTGCAAGGAGCAAGTCAATTATTGTTAGAAAGTCCCTTTGATTATCAACAGCAATCTCAGCTTATTGTGCCGCGTTATTTACCTGAAGCGAATGATAAAAACCGTGCTGCACATTTAGCAAAATTAGCACAACCTTTAATTGTCGCCAGTAAAGGTGCCTGCTTTATGTTATTTACTAGCTACCGAGTGATGCACCAAGTGGCGGAAGCATTAGCCGATAGTATTGATAATCCTTTATTGGTACAAGGGCAGATGGCCAAACGCGTATTGCTTGAGCAATTTGTTGAGAATGATGATTCAGTATTATTAGCCACGGCGAGCTTTTGGGAAGGCATTGATGTTAGAGGGGATAAGCTAACCTGTGTTATTATTGATAAGCTTCCTTTTGCCTCTCCGGATGACCCATTATTACAAGCACGTTGTGAAGATGTTAGAAGGCAAGGCGGTGATGCGTTTGCTCAAATACAATTACCGCAAGCAGTTATTGCGCTGAAGCAAGGGGTTGGTCGGCTTATTCGTGATGTTAGCTACCGTGGTGTTATGGTGATTTGTGATAACCGGCTAGTCAATCGCCCTTATGGACAAACCTTTTTAAAAAGTTTACCTCAAATGAAACGTAGCCGAGATTTAGTGCAAGCCGCCAAGTTCTTAGAGAGTATAGTGTAACAGAGTACTTTGAAAGCTTAGTTAAAAGAATAGTTTAATAGATAGTGTTTAAGGAAATTAGTAGTGAATTATTTAGCCATTGATGCTTCAACTGAAGCTTGTTCAGTTGCATTACAAGTTAACGGTAAGCTTTATAGCCGTTATGATTTATGCCCACAATCCCATAGTTTGCAATTGTTGCCAATGGTTGATTCCGTATTAACCGAAGCCGGTATAAAGTTATCACAATGCGATGGTTTGATTTTTGGTCGAGGCCCAGGCAGTTTTACTGGTGTACGTATCGGTGTTGGTGTTGCACAAGGTTTGGCTTTTGCCGCAAGCATACCTGTTGTTGGCGTATCAAGTTTACAAGCGATGGCTCAGCTAGCATTTATGCAAGGAAAGGTGCAAGGAAAAATGCAAGGGCAACAAACCAGTGTTATTGCTGCCATTGATGCCCGTATGGGAGAGATATATAACGGCTGTTTTGTGCTTGATGAGCATAATATTATGCAGCCCCAATGTGCAGAAGCTGTACTACCTCCTGAACAATTAGCCAAGCATTTATCAAGTGTTGTTAACAAGGTTAAATATGGTGTTGGCACTGGTTGGGATGCTTACAATGAACAATTATCGTCATTAAAAAGTAATACCGGTACGCCTGATGTTTTATTTCCTAGCGCTGAAGCAATGCTAGCTATTGGTATTACTGAACTTGAACAAGGTAAGGGTGTAGCAGCTGAAGATGCTCAGCCAGTTTATGTTCGTGATACGGTTTCATGGAAAAAATTGCCGGGAAGAGAATAGTTTGTTAAATTAAATTTATACTCATGATACCTCAAAATGCCTGTTTCAGGACTCCTGAGAAATATATGATCAAGGCGCTTGTTTTTATTAATGGTTGTTCAGGAGAATATGCTCCTGCATTCTCTAATAAGCTACATCCATGTAGCGTCCTTAAAAAAGGAGCAACGACGAGCATTATTTTATCAGGCGTCCCCGCTGGGCGAGTTTTAAAGGCTTATATGCTGTGTTATTGATTTCGACAAGGGAACAACCATTATCTTCAATCAATACCTTGCCTCTAAGCCTTTTAATTCTCGCTGAAACGAGTATTTTGAGGTAACATGAGTATATGAATATCTCTAGCACTTCTAGTCAAAATTCAGTTTTTGGTTTAACTAATCAAACAAATACATCAAAAAAACCTTTGGTGCGTTCCGTTGATCCTGTCGACGTTTCAAAAACAGAGCAAGAAAAACTATTAAACAAGCAGGCCAACCAACGCATTTCTGCTGATCAGCAAGCCATAGCACAGTTTGAAAAAAATCAATTTGAAGCGAATACTACTAAGCTTACAGTCAGTAGCAATACTTTTTCCCGCGCAGCTCAAGATCAACCATCGCCTAAAAATGAAACCGCAGTGGCAAGTTATCAAGCTGTCGGTAATTTAGCGCAACGAGAGTCAGTACAACAATTATTTGGTGTTGATGTTTTCGCTTAAAAGCACCTGATTTTGTTATTACCTTTTATCTGCATAACTACAAAGAACCCTTAATGTCTAATTTATCCTCAGAGCGAACATCCAGACTCTGGAAAAAATATCACTTTTTTATTTTACTGATAACGGCAGTTGTTATTAAACAACTGCCGTTGGTCGCTATTCCCTTTAATTGGCTCGAAAGTTACTTTCATGAAATTAGTCATGGCATTGCCGCGATTCTAACTGGTGGTAGTGTCCTGCGAATTCAGTTATTCGCCAATGGCGCAGGTTTATGTACAACCCAAGGTGGTATTGGTTTTGCCATTAGTTTTGCTGGGTATGCAGGAGCAACCCTTTGGGGTTGGGGAATATATAGATTAGCGAGTACCCATCAGCGCACAGCCCAAGGTTTTTCAGTGTTGATATTTTTGTTAATCGTTAGCTCTATTATTTTTTGGGGGCGTGATGTTTTAACTTGGTTTATTTTAGCTGTTCTCGCTGCTTTATTCTTGCTAACAATTAAACTAAGAAAACTTCACTATTTGCAACGATTAATGCAGTTATTTGGATTGTTAATATTATTAAATAGTTTATCTAGTCCATCTTACTTACTTGATGGACGTAATCTAGGTGACGGTGCAGCTTTGGCTAATATGACCTTTATACCTGAGTTTATATGGGTATTGATTTGGTTTTCGTTAGCGTTAATTGCGTTATATTCTCTTTATAAAACAGCTAAAAAAAATCATTAAGGTCATTGAATGTCAACGATAAATACGTTAGAAGAGGTTAAATATTCTTTTGAAACTATGGCTCTACAAGGTATTGCTTGTGGTGATAAAGAATCGAAAGACAATGTGGTTTTATGCCTACATGGTTGGTTAGATAATGCCGCCAGCTTTTTACCATTAATGCCTTACTTTGAAAGCGAATTAAGTCATAAACGAGTGATTGCCATTGATTGGCCCGGCCATGGCAATTCAAGTCATAGAAGCTTAGACGCACACTATCATTTTATTGATTGGGTTTATGATTTAGTACAATTATTTGAAGTAAACCAATGGCAACAAGTTGATATTGTTGCTCACTCTATGGGAGGAATGGTAGCGAGCGCATTCGCTGCCGCTTTTCCTGAAAAGGTAAAATCATTGACCTTAATTGACTCTATTGGCTTTATTAGCAATGAGGCAGAACAGACAACTCAACAGTTACGTGATGGTATGCTGAGTCGCTTTAAGGGGAGTGCACTCTATAACAAACAAGGTGGAACTAAGAAAAAGCGCTACCATGCTAGCATTGATTCAGCCATCAACGCACGGGTTAGTGTTTCAGATCTTCAATTTGACCATGCTAAATTAATTGTTGAACGCGGACTTATAAAAGAAGTGGGAGGTTATCGTTGGCGATCTGATGCTCGTTTGCGTAATACTTCTCCTTATCGGTTAACGTTAAAACAAGCTCAGCAATTTATTCGTGATATTAAATGTCCAGTACAGCTCATTTACGGCAGTGACGGTATAGATATGGTTAGCTCGGGCATTAAAAGCTTTGGCGACTTATTTCAGAACTTTTCTAATGTCGAACTCACAGGTGGCCATCATGTGCATATGGAACAACCGCAAAAGGCGGCTGAATTAATTAAATATTTTTTAGCTGAATGATGAAGTTTTAATTAAAATTCAAACAAGTGTTTAAATTTAACTGGTAGTATCAGTTGAAATTTGATAAAACTGTTACAGAAATTAAAAGCTTCAAATAAATTGAAGCGTCAACAATAAAACTATAAGCATTGATCTACACTGTTAAATAGTTATTAAAAAAGAACTTACGAGGAAGGTATTGTGGAAAAAATCTGGCTAGAAAAAAGTTATCCCCCTGGCGTTCCATTTGATATAAACCCAGATAAATACCCTTCTTTAGTTGCTATGTTTCATAAATATACAGCTCAATATAGTGATAGAACAGCATTTATTAATATGGGTGTTCATATTAGTTATGCTGAGTTAGCGCAACAAGCCACAGTATTTGCTGCTTATTTACAAAAAGATTTGGGTCTTAAAAAAGGTGATAAATTTGCCATTATGGTACCAAATACTTTGCAATATCCAATTGCTTTGTTTGGCGCTCTACTTGCCGGCTTAACCGTGGTTAATGTTAATCCTTTATACACTGCGCGTGAGTTAGAGCACCAGCTTAAAGACTCTGGTGCTAAGGCAATGTTGATTATTGAAAACTTCGCACAAACATTAGAGAAAATAGTAGATCAAACACCTATTGAGCATGTGATCATGACTTCGCTTGGTGATCGTCTTGGCCTAGTTAAAGGTGCAGTCGTTAACGCTGTGGTAAAATATGTGAAAAAAATGGTTCCAGCGTTCAATTTACCAGATGCCATTCGCTTTAATGCCGCATTGACCAAAGGTAAAAGCTTAACTTTTACTCCCATTGAGCTATGTGGTGATGATTTAGCCTTCTTACAATATACCGGTGGTACAACGGGCTTGTCAAAAGGTGCTATGTTAACTCATCGAAATATGGTTGCTAATCTAGAGCAAGCAAAAGCAGCGATTAGACCTATGCTTGAAGAAGGTAGTGAGTTAGTGGTTACTGCGCTGCCGCTTTATCATATCTTTGCCTTAACGGCGAACTGCCTGACTTTTTTCACCTTAGGTGGTACTAACTTACTTATTACCAATCCTCGTGATATGCCTGGCTTTGTTAAAGAGTTAGGGAAATATAAGTTTAGTGCTATTACCGGCGTTAATACCTTATTTAATGGTTTATTAAACACCCCTGGTTTTAAGGATCTTGATTTTTCAACACTTAAAATGGCTTTAGGTGGTGGTATGGCGGTACAACGTCCTGTTGCAGAACGTTGGCAGCAAGTTACTTCTACGCGGTTATTAGAAGGCTATGGTTTGACCGAATGTGCGCCTATGGTGAGCTTAAGTCCTTATAATCAAGAAAGTTATAACGGAAGTATTGGTCTACCGGCACCATCAACTGACATTAAAATTATGCTTGATGATGGTAGTGAGGCTGCCATTGGTGAATCGGGTGAGATGTGGGTAAAAGGTCCACAAGTGATGAAAGGTTATTATAACCGTGAAGATGCCACCAATGAAATTTTACATGATGGCTGGCTTGCTACGGGAGATATTGCCTGTGTAGATGAGCTAGGCTTTTTCAAAATAGTTGATCGTAAAAAAGATATGATTATTGTTTCAGGTTTCAACGTTTTCCCCAATGAAATTGAAGAAGTGGTTATGATGCATGAGGGGGTGTTAGAAGCTGCAGCTATTGGTATACCTCATGAAGCAAGTGGAGAAATGGTAAAAATATTTGTAGTTGCAAAGCAAGATGATTTAGATGAAGCAACATTAATTAAACACTGCCGCGAAAACCTAACAAGCTACAAGGTGCCCAAACTGGTTGAGTTTAGAGATGAGCTACCAAAAACGAATGTCGGTAAAATTTTACGAAGAGAACTTAGATAAAGTTTCGAGCTGATAGTTGCGAGTTACGAAGTCAATATACTGGGTAGTATAAAGCTTCGAAACTCGTTACTTTTATTGCTCGCAATTATTTTTGCTTATTGCGCTTTTAACGTTTTACCATTCTCAGTTAAACTATCATCAGACATTAAATAAACATATAACGGCATAATATCAGCTGGTGTTGCAAGGTTATCTTTATCTTCAGCAGGGTAAGCACTAGCACGCATATTTGTTTTGGTGGCGCCAGGGTTAATTGCGTTTACTCGTAGGCTCGAATTTTCATATTCATCAGCAATAACTTGCATCATACCTTCCGTGGCAAATTTAGAAATACTATAAGCGCCCCAATAAGCACGGCCTTGACTACCTACACCCGATGAGGTGAACACTAAAGAAGCATTATCTGCTAATTGTAGTGTTGGTATTAATGCTTGCGCTAATAAATACTGCGCTTTGACATTAACCTGCATAACATCATTAAATATTTGCTCATGAATTTGAGTGAATGGTGTCAATTCGCCTAGCATCGAAGCATTAAGTAATACGCCGTCTAGTTTACCAAATTGACTGACAATAGTGGATGACATGTCAATGTAGTTCTGCTTAGTTGCACCTTTTAAATCTAGCGGAATTATCGCGGGCTCAGCTAGTTTAAGGGCGATAATCTCATCATAAACGCCTTCAAGTTTACTGACTGTTTTACCTAATAAAATAACTGTAGCGCCAAGTTTTGCGTAGGTTAATGCTGCTTCACGGCCAATGCCAGCACCAGCACCAGTAACAAGTATGGTTTTATTGGATAAACAATTTTCGGTAATGGAATAATCAAACATTTGTTGCTCTGGATTGGAAGTAATTAATTTTTGTTATTCTACTCTGTGATTTTTTCAATGACGAGGGAAAAGTTGTTTTTTTTCTAATAAGTAGTTTTTAGTTAATGAAAGTAAAGGCATTGATCAAACTACTGATACATTGTCAGCAGGTACGGTAATTCATTTTTCTGGTCTAAGGTCCAATGAGTTGTTTTGTTGTTCACTTATTGCTAGAGTAGTTAAAAGTGAAAAATAGCAGCCGCTATAAAATCATACTTATTAAAAATATAAATAAAAAATAGGCATAGGGGAGAGAAAATGAAAAAGTTAGTTATTAGTTTAGCTATTATCAGCGCACTTGGTTTAAGTGGCTGTGGTAGTGAGACCATCGAAGATGTAAAAAATGATGCAGCCAATAATCTTACACCTATAGTAGCTTCGGCAAGAGTTGTGTTTGATCCGGCAAGTGGTATTGCGGGTATGTCAGTACCAAACGATTTAATTTTCAGTGGTTCGACAGATGGCACTTTAGAAATTCCTGTTGAAGATCCTACAAATGGCTCTGATCCTTTTGTTGCTGCCAGCGCCTTAGATGGTTGGTCCACGGTGCAGCCTTTTGTTATCGAAATTGACTTCCCCGTGGGTAGAACACTTGATAGCGTAAGCGTCTCAGATACAAGTTCGGTGCGGGTATTTGAAGTATTGAAAGATGGTGATTCATCCGATGCCGATTGTGAAAGTAAGGATCCAACGACAGGTTTAGTCTGTAAGATAGTAAGCGAGTTAGTTTTTGCCCAAGATTACATCACCAAAGCCGTTGGAAATAGTGTTGCTTTTGTGCCACTAAAACCACTAAAAGCTAAGACTAGTTATATTATTTCTTTAACAGACTCGTTACTTGATAACCTAGGTAATCCTATCGCCGGCTCCACTACCTATGAATCAGTAAGACAAGATGTTAATACCAATCCACTAGTTACTCCAACTCAATTAGGCCTACAAGGTGTTATTAATAGTTATGAAGCAGCGGTAGTTTCTGCAGGTGTTGATAGCGGAAAAATTATTTACACAATGGCGATGACCACACAGTCTACAACCGATGTATCGTTTACCGTTAAATCGTTATTAGCAGCGCCTTTAGCACAAGGAGGTCTTCCTCCAAAAATTACTATTAATGACTCAAGTGAGACGGTTAGTGATTTTCTTTATGAGGGGACTCCACCTAGCGAAGAATTGGATGAACTCTATTCAACTGCAAATTATCATACTGGCTCAGTTACCTTACCGTATTATTCAGGTGTGCCGATGGTAGAAAATTTTGAAGCGCCAGTAAATGATTGGTGGAAAGGGCTTTGTGATTCAGGTGCCATGTTAGCAGGCTTTGCTGCTGCTGGTGGTGCTATTCCAGAGGGACCATTATCAGCTTCCGATGGCGCATGTATGGCAGTATCTGCAGCAGCAGGACTTCCTGCACCTGGTCTTCGAGATTTAAGTTCAGTGATGGCATTAGACACTGAACGTAACTTAACAAAATATAGCCCTGTTCCTATGCAGCGTGCTCCTAGTGATATTCCTTGGATTACAAAGTACCCAGGTGTAATCGATATACAAATGACTACTCCTGCTATTTCGTCAAATACCGATGAAAAGAGAGCTGAATATGGTTTGCAGCCATTGACTGTTATGCCAGAAGCAGGTTGGCCGGTGGTTATTCTTCAGCATGGACTTGCTGAAAAGAAAGAAGAGATGTTAAAAGTCACTGGTATGTTATCAGTATTTGGTTTTGCAACTATTGCCATTGATCACCCTTTACATGGTAGTCGTGGTTTTGACTTAGTTGATGGTTCAGGTAACCCTGGTCCAGATGGGATTGACGATATTAACGCGACAACAGTATCTGCGGTTCACTATATGAATATAGGTAGTTTGCTAACTTCTCGTGATAATGTCCGTCAAAGTCTTGCCGACATGTTAGGTCTTCGTTTAGGTTTGAATTATACCGTTATTGGTGATGGCAGTGGTGCAAGAGTTGATACTAATAATGTACACTTTTTAGGGCAGTCTATTGGCGCTATAACGGGCATTAGTTTTATGGCGTTAACTAATACTTCTATTGGTAATGAAGTAGTTGATGCGATGTTTAATGTTAAAAGCAATAGCTTTGCTTCTTTAGGTACCATGTCGGCTAATATACTAATGGAGTCACCTGCATATGGTGATTTAATTAAAGCAAACTTAACTTATGCTAGCTCGGATGACTTTAAAGCTTATGTTGATAGTTTCTACGCAGGCAACCATACCGATGCTCAGTTAGTTACCGTATATCAAGGTTTTTATGCCAATTTAGTGGCGACAGACCCTGAGGCATTAGCTGATTTAGAAGCTGGATTTGCTCAATTTACCTTGATAGCACAAACGGCAACAGGTTCCAGTGATCCAGTTAACTACACCGCTCTTTTAGCTGCTAGCCAAACACCCACTCATGCAATGATAGTGGTTGGTACCGGAGTGGAATGTGTTGATATTGTTGCGCCAAATAATTGTTCTGACCAAACTGTTCCAAATAGAACAGCAGCCTCGCCACTGGGTGGTGGCGAAGGTGCTATTGCCTTACTGGGGTTACCGAGTGTTAGTTCTACTACTGAAGGCTCAGGTGCTGTTAGGTTTATTTATGGTCACCATAGTTCTGTAACTGATCCAATTGCAAGACCAAGTATGTCGCCAAACACAGTAACAAGTGCTGCTGTTACAAAAGAAATGCAATTGCAGCTTGCTAAATTCTTTGCTGATATGGGCCAGAAGGTTACCATTACTAATGAAGATGTTGTTCTTCAATAAGTAGAACATTCATTCAAATGCAATAGCCCTTTTAATAAGGGCTTTTTTTTTGCTTTTTTATCCCCATAATAACTAGTTATTGATAGATCACTAGATTTAATACCAATTGAAGTAATGAATAGATCATTCAGCGAGAATTAAAAGGTGTAGAGGCAAGGCATTGATTTTGACAAGAGAATGTTTATTCCCTTGTCAAAATCAATAACGCAGCATATATACCTTTTAAACTCGCCCTTGGGAGCTTGTCAGGAAAGTGATAACGTCACAAATTTGTTTGATATAGAACGACTATATACGCACAAATTTTGCTTGTTCTAACTTCCCTGACACAGCTCTGAATTGACTCATTCATTATTTTATTTGGTATAACTCAACTATATATCGCATATCTCAGGAGAGAATACTTGGAATTTTTATATGAATACGGCTTGTTTTTAGCGAAAACAGTGACCTTTGTTTTAGCTTTTATTGCCATCGTTGCGGTTATTGCGGCATCAGCAATAAAGCAGAAGCATAAAAAGGGTGAGTTGGAGATCACTGACTTATCAGAGCAATTTATTGATGTAGAGCAAGAGGTTATTCATGCTTTATTAAATAAAGAAGAATTAAAGCAAAAAGAAAAAGCAGATAAGCTCTTAGCAAAGAAACAAGCTAAAGAAGATAAATTGTCAGCAAAGAAAAAATCAACATCTGAAAGTGGTGACGAAACTCAAGGCAAATCAAAAGTATTTGTTATTGATTTTAAAGGCAGTATTGATGCTAAAGAAGTCAGCTCTTTACGTGAAGAAGTTTCTGCTATTTTGTCGGTAGCGACTAAGCAAGATGAAGTTTTTGTACGTTTAGAAAGTGGTGGCGGTATGGTGCATGGTTACGGATTAGCATCGTCGCAATTAGATAGAATTCGCCAACAAGATATCCCCCTCACTGTTTCTGTTGATAAAGTGGCCGCATCAGGTGGCTATATGATGGCTTGCGTGGCAAATAATATTATCGCAGCCCCATTTGCTATTCTTGGTTCAATTGGTGTTATTGCCCAGTTGCCTAACTTTAATAAGCTGTTAAAGAAAAACGATATAGATTTTGAACAATTTACCGCAGGTGAGTTTAAACGCACGGTAACTATGTTTGGTGAAAACACTGAAAAAGGTAAAGAAAAATTTATTGAAGAGCTTGAAGAAACTCATGTGTTATTTAAAGATTTTGTTGGTGAACATAGACCAAGTTTAGATCTTAATAAAGTAGCCACGGGTGAGCATTGGTTTGGTACTAAAGCCTTAGAGTTAGGTTTAGTTGATACTATTCAAACAAGCGATGACTATTTACAAAATATTAGTAAAAGCCATAAAGTCGTTGCGATTAAGTATGAAGTTAAAAAAGGTTTGGCCGAGAAGTTTGCTAAAGCAGCATCCTTATCTGCAGAAGATATTTTAGGGAAGTTATTACAAAAGAATCGTATTTTTCCAAGTTAGTCTTTTAGTTAATGAAGTGAAGTAGAGATCGTGAAGTTTCAACGATTTCTACTTACTATACCCGTTTAATTACTATTTATTCTTCATTTTCATCTTCATCATTATCATTAATTGGCTTTTTAGTTCTCTTACCTGGTTTTACTAAGATCTCTAAGTAAAAGCTCTCTAGCTCATTTTGCACTGCATCATCAATGCTCTTGTTGAGTGCTGAAGTATGAATAACTTCTGCTGATTCTTTGGTGTGCCCGTATTTACAATCAAAATCCCAAAAATCAATATCTTCAGGCAGCTTTTTATTTCTCTCTCTTTTAAGGTATTTTTTTACCTCATGCTTAATCGAATCAACAAGTCGTGGGGCTTTGATTTTTTCATGGGTTAATGAAAATATTTTTCTCATGGTGGTACCTTAAATAAACGCTTTAAAATTCTTTGGTGATTAGTTTAACATAGCGGTAAATAGCTTTTTGCTTTATCTTAACCCAGAATAAAAAATATGTTTTACTTTATACCTTTATTAGAGGGTAGTTTATCACCGACAGAGCATTGAAAAGGTGCCATACGCCCAACAGTCCATGAGGCCTTATCCCCTTTACCACGCAAAGTATATTTGCCATTAGAGTAGAGAAAACCTGATGCAACAGTTTTCTTCGGAAGAGTAATGCTTTGTTCGCCATAACCATTTATTATTGCAACAGTTTGCTCTATTTCATCAATTGTAGAAGTAAAATTGACCGATAATTTAGTGTTTCTGCTGCAAGTATATTTTACATTTGTTGTATTCGTTTGCTGAACATTTATATCTGTTTTATTGGTTGTTATATGGGGACGTATATCGGTGCAACTTAATAAAAAAGCGCTAGTTGCTATTATCAGTATTTGTTTGTTCATAAACAGCCTAAAGAATTATAGTGAAGTAGCATAGCTATAAAGATTATCGAGTAACTTGATATTATGCAATTATTTAATAGTACCATTATAATGTTGAAATTTTGCTATAATCTTAATGTTTAGTTGTTTTTTGAACTATTGAATAGGAGGTAGTTATGGTTTCTTCAATAGGTAATGGCTCATCGCATAATGCGGTAGCACAGGTGTTACGGCAACAGAATGAACGTGTAGATGAGCAAAAAGCTCAACAAGTAGTAGAGCAACGTCGACAAACACAAATTGAGTTAGAACAAGAAACTAAAGCAGAGCAAATACAAACTAATACCGATGAAAGGCGGGGTCGCTCTGTTGATATAAGTGTTTAATCTAAGCTTTTAATTTATATGCTATTATTCTTTTAGCTCAACAATGATATCCACTTGGCGTTTTCTATTTTGCTGAGAAATAACAACACGTACTTTATGTTGACCTTGCTGGTAAATTAAAGTCAAACGGCTGCGTTTTGTTTCTTGCGAAAGATAATCGCCATAGTGTTGCTGATAAAAGTCAATTACCTGTTCTTGTGTAGCGCTAGTGAAATAATTTAATACTGCGGGTAGTTCATCGGTGAAATCAGCAAAAACTTGGGCATTAGTCATCATGGGTATAACGACACTATTTGTACTCGCGTCACTGTCTTCTAAGGCATATATACTTGTGCTAAAACTAAGTAAAACAGCACTAACGAATAGTGAAAGTTTTTTTGAATATTTATTCTTCATTACATAACCTTATAATAACTTTGCCAACGTATTTAAATATATACGATTTATATACCAAATCAAATAAGTTTCTTCCCAACTCAAAGCTTCATTTGGGAACAATAACAAATAAAAGTTGTGATGGTCTGCTCATTCTACATCAAACAACTTTGTGTGGTTATTGTGCTACAAATTAGCTCCCAAGGGCGAGTTTAAGAGGCTTTATTTCCCACTAAAATACACACTTTGAGTGATAACGGGTATAAGCCATAGTGAGACAATCACCTAGGAATAAAGTCATCACGGTAGTGATCAACCCATAATGCAGTTGCACCACAAATTGCAACGGGCATAACAATCAAGTTAACTAATGGCAGCATTGAAAATACTGTGACACTAACGCCAAAACTATAACTTAAGCTTTTATCATGTTGTATCGTTTTCTTCATAATAGAAAAAGGGATTTTGTGATTATCAAAAGGGTAGTCTTTGTATTGTACAGCCATCATCCAAGCAACAAATAAAAACCACATAACTTGACCGACAATAGGTAAAACCCACAGTAAAATAAAAAAACCGATAGCACGTGGTACGTAATAAGTGAGTTTTTGTAATTCACGAGCAAGCGTTCTGGGGATATCTTTAACAATATCCATCATACCTCCACTGTCAGTTGGTGCTTCCAACGCTTTTTCTTTGAGTAAAAGTAATTCGATTTTTTCTGATAGTAAACCATTAAAAGGTGCAGCAAGCCAATTGGCCGCAGTACTAAATATAAACGAGAAAATAATTAAAATAGTAAGAACTGCCAGAGGCCAAAGTACGGAACTCAGCCAATTTAACCAACTGGGTAGCCAGCCAATCAATATTGTCATGTAGTGTTCAAGTTCTAAAAACATAAAATAGAAAGCAACACTAAAAAACAGTATATTAATTAGTAAAGGAATGAGAACAAAGCGACGAATGCCTTTTAATTGAATAAGTTCAAAGCCTTTAAAGAAATATCCCATACCACTATTAGCAATAGCATGTTGTTTTTGATTAAATTTAGTATTTTTTGTTGTTTGTTTAGGATGAGTCATTGATTATTAATTACGTTAACATGTTGATATTACTCACTTGAGTATAAATGTGCTGTTAGCATAAGAACAGCACTAACTTGTTACAAAACACCACTATTTCTGATAGAGTTACTTCGATTAATTAAATATAATAATAAAATTATCAATTCTCCTTAGAAAAAAACGACAATACAGGCATAACAATGGAAGATAACGTCAGAAACGCATTAATTATCCTTAGCGGTGTAGTAATTGCTGCCATCTTTATTCATGGTTTGTGGACCATTAGAAAGCAAAAAAACCCATACAAACTTAAAGCAAGTAAAGATAAAGTAAAACCTCTTAAACGAGATTTTGACGGCAAAGGTTTTGATCAAGATGGTGTCGGTCAGGTTAAAGTACTCAAACAGACTAATGCGCGAGAAGTTGGCAGTGAACAAGACTTTGAACAATCATTCAGTCTTGATGATATTAATCACCTTGATGGTAGACAACGTGATGAAGCATATAGTGAATTAACCTCTGATGAGCAAGCTTCTGAACATAATGTTGACTCAACGGAATCAGTATCACAAAAAGAGTCAGCAGCATTTGCTGATATCAAAGAAGAAATCATTTTAGAAAAACCATTATATCAGCAGCCAGTTATTCAGGCTAAACCAGCAACGAAAAAAGTAGTTAATAAAAAAACTAACAAAACATCAGAAATTAAGCGTGGAGCGGAAAAGCGACCACAAATAGAAATCAATTTTGGTGATGGTTTAGCTTTGGATGAGGAGTCTATGCCCAATATAGATATGACCGAACCAAAAGAGAAATTAGAACAAGTAAAAGATAATACAAAAACAAATATCCCCGCAATTGAATCTCAAATAATTATATTGAGTGTTGTTATGCCAGCACATCAACAAATGTCTGGTGCCGCATTATTGCCTAGTTTACTAACCTTAGGAATGAAGTACGGTGAAATGAATATATTTCATCGCCATCAAGATAATGCTGGTAATGGAGCTGTAACCTTTAGTTTAGCGAATATGCTAAACCCTGGCTCATTCGAACTTGATACAATGGAAACATTTGTTACGCAAGGGGTCAGTTTATTTATGACTTTACCTAATGCTACCGACCCTTTTGCCGCTTTTGAGCAAATGCTAGCAGCAGCTAAACAGTTAGCGGTTGAATTTTCTGCACAGGTAGTTGACGATAAACGCAATGTAATGACCAAACAAACTGAGCAACATTACGTGAGTAAAATACGTGAATTTGACAGGCAATATCGACTTGCCAGCGTAGAATAAACAAACCATCAACTTATTTTCTTTGAAACCTTTAAGGCTTATGAAGGCTTAAAGGTTTCGTTTTTGAGTAAACCCAAACATGCCAAATGCTTCTTCATCAATAAGCGCTTTACAAGAACAGTTAAGTAAACTTCATCAACAAATTAATCAGTATAATCATCAATATTACGTACTTGATCAGCCCAGCGTACCTGATGCTGAATACGATAGGTTAATGCGTGATTTAATAAATATAGAACAAGCTAATCCAGAGTTAAAAACAATTGATTCACCGAGTCAAAAAGTGGGTGGGCAACCTTTAAAGGCGTTCACACAAGTTGCTCATCAATTGCCTATGTTGTCGCTTGATAATGTTTTTTCGCCTGATGAATGGCAAGCTTTTGTTAAACGCCTTCAAGATAGATTAGTTACGCAAAGTGATATTGTTATATGTGCCGAGCCAAAACTTGATGGCTTAGCGGTAAGTTTACGTTATGAGCAAGGGATTTTAGTACAAGCAGCAACGCGAGGTGATGGTAGTACCGGCGAAAATATTACCACTAATATTCGCACGATTAAATGTATCCCTTTGAAGCTCATTGGTGAAAGTGGTGTTGATTATCCCGATGTTATTGAAGTGCGCGGTGAAGTATTTATGCCTAAAGCTAGTTTCGATAAGCTTAATGAACAAGCTAAGAAAAAAGGCGAAAAATCTTTTGCGAACCCTCGTAATGCTGCAGCTGGTAGTTTACGACAATTAGACTCTAAAGTTACCGCTAAGCGAAATTTAGCGTTTTATGCTTATGGCTTAGGTTATGTAAGTGACTTATCCGAAGAAGGTAGGGTGCTAACTAGTCAAAACTTTTTAAAATCATCACACTTTCAACGGTTATGTCAGATAAAGGCGCTAGGTTTACCTATGTGTCCAGAAGTTCGTTTGCTAGAGAGCCCACAGCAAGTAGAAGAATTTTATCAAGACATTCTTAATAAACGTGATGCGTTAAGTTATGAAATTGATGGTACCGTACTTAAAGTTGATAATATTACTCAACAAGAGAAGCTTGGCTTTGTTGCCCGAGCGCCGCGTTGGGCTATCGCCTATAAGTTTCCTGCCCAAGAAGAGTTAACACTTGTTGAAGACGTTGAATTTCAAGTGGGACGCACAGGGGCGATAACCCCGGTGGCGCGCTTAAAACCTATTTTTGTTGGTGGTGTTACTGTATCCAATGCCACTTTGCATAATCAAGACGAAATAGCCCGGTTAGGATTGAAAATAGGTGATAGTGTAGTAATACGTCGTGCTGGTGATGTGAATGTCATGTTCACAGATATGAATAGAAATTTGTCAAATAGAACGACAAACCTAAACTCTAGTCTAACTCATTAATAGGAACTCTTCATGTCTGATATCAAATTAAATAAAGAGCAACTATTAATTATAGATAAACTTAATTTAAGCTTCTCTATAGATTCAATTAAATCTCTTTTTCAAAAACCAATAAATGAATTAGTAATAGATGATTTACTAATAGTACTTAATGTAGCAAACGCATTATATAGATCTGCTTCTCAAATTATTAAAGATGAAACTTACGATACGTATATTGCCGAACTCAAATCTATAAACCCAATTCATCCATATTTAAATCAAGTTGAACCTGAAGTCTTGGTAGACAGTAAAACAGTTACATTACCAAAGAGAATGCTTTCAACAGATAAGGCTTATTCATTTGACGAAATTAAGAAATGGATTAAAAGAGTAATAAAAGCATCTGAAGAAATAGGAGTTGAAAAAGCTGATATTCAGATCAGAGTAACTCCTAAGCTTGATGGCTATGCCGCTTTTGACGATGGTACAACTTTATATACTCGTGGTGATGGTTATAGAGGGCAAGATATAACGAGAGCTTTTGATAAAGGATTGAAAGTTGCCCTTGAAGGTAAAAGAGGCTTAGGGCCTGGTGAAATAGTAATTAAAAAGAGCTATTTTGATTCAGTGTTAAGTAAGGATTTTGAAAATTCAAGAAACATTCAAGCAGCAATCATTGCAGAAAAAAAAGTAGACAAATCTATTCAAAAAGCAATTGATGAAGGGGCGTGTGTGTTTTTTCCTTTCCAATTAATTGAAAATCGAACAGGCCATTATAGTGAGATTTTAGATAACTTTGAAAATATCGTTAAAGAGATGTGGGAAGCGGTTGATTTCGACATCGATGGTGTAATCCTTGAAGCTACTCACGAAGAATTAAAAGAGCATATGGGGGCAACAAGGCATCACCACAGATGGCAAATTGCTTTTAAAGTAAATGAAGACTCAGCAGAAGTAAAAGTCCTTAAAATTGTCCCTCAGACATCTAGAACGGGTCGTATATCTCCAGTTGCAGAGTTAGAACCCACTAAACTTAGTGGGGCGACAATAAGTAGAGTAACAGTTCACCATTACAATATGGTGAAAGATAAAGGTGTTGGTTCAGGTGCCGTTGTTCAAATTGTAAGAAGTGGTTTAGTTATACCTAAAATTGAAAAAGTTATTAAAGCTGTAGAGCCTGAACTCCCGGATGTATGCCCAAGTTGTAAAACGCACCTTATTTGGGAGTCCGATCATTTAATTTGTCCAAATAAAACAGACTGTCCAGCTCAAACAGAAAATACGTTAGTTCACTTTTTTAAAACATTAGGAAATAACGATGGGTTTGGTCCTAAAGTGATAGAAAAGCTACATGAATCTGGAATGAAAAGAATTCATGAAATTTATGAAGGGATAGATCATAAGTTTTTAGGATTTGGTTTTGGTGAGAAAACAGCTCAAAATTTAGTTGACCAACTGAAAGCAAGCCAAACAATAGAAATAGAGGATTGGAGATTCCTAGCTGCTTTTGGCGTTAGTCGCCTAGCAGGAGGAAACTGTGAAAAACTACTTCAACATCACTCTATCGTAGACCTATTCAAAGTATCTGTAGAGGAAATGGTTGAGATTGATGGTTTTGCAAAACAAAGTGCAGAAGCAATCGTTGAAGGTTTGAAAAATGTTAAAGAAGAATTTTTCAAAGTCTATGATCTTGGTTTTAAATTAGCTGTAACCCCTAAGCAATCTGATGAGCCTGGGAATAGCTCTCCTATCGCTGGTAAACTTGTTGTCTTTACTGGATCTATGACTCAAGGGGCAAGAGGAGATATGGAAAAACAGGCTAAATTATTAGGAGCAAAGGTTGGAAAATCAGTTTCAGGAAAAACAGACTTCTTAGTAACAGGTGAGAAAGTTGGTGAAAATAAGACAAAGGCAGCCAGAGATAAAGGCGTTAAGGTTATTTCTGAAGAAGAGTATTTGCTATTAATAAAGGATTAATATGAACCAGGTATATCAAGATCGACTTTGCCTTTTTCTAGATATACTGGGGTTTTCAGAGCTAGTAAGAAACCAAGAATGCAGTATTGTCCATAATGTGATTTGTAAAATTAAAGATGAGCTGAAATCAAATAAAGAATATATGAGTAAGATTGGTGAAGAGCCAATTGCAACGACTTTTAGTGACTGCATTGTATTGTCAGTAGAAGCCAAATCTACTGATGTTGAAGATGCCGCAAATATTTTAGTCACTGCAACAGTAAAGATGCTACAAGACACGTACCTAGACCAAAAAATATCTTTAAGAGGAGGTATAGCATACGGAAAGCTATACCATCAAAGGGATGGCGTTTTTGGACCTGCAATGATAAGGGCATACGAACTTGAAAGTCAGTTTGCAAATTGGCCGAGAGTTATATTTGATAAAAGTGTAATTGAGCACTTTAAAGATAAAAACGGTCTTCCAAGCATTGGATATACAAACTATGGTGATGGTTTTTGGGGAGTGGATTGTTTAAATCGTATCGAAGATGTTCTTACATTTGAAATACACAGTTGTTTTGATACTGAAGCAGGCAGAGATGAACTAGCAAAACTAGCAAACATTAGCGGTATTACTCAAAGCAAACTATCTGAGCATTACGGTAACCCAAAAGTTTATTCAAAATATTTAAAGTTAAATGCTCGAATATACTCATTAATGAAAAGGTTTGGCCAAATTCCAATATCTCATGAAGATTTAGATGGGTAATTTAACACTAAATATCATCAATCAATTCAAATCAGAACTTTCTGAGTTAGTACCTATTTGTACATATTTGTACTAGCTCAGACTTTATCTAACAATTCCAATTATCAGGGTTTAACTAAACCTGACAGACGGCTTCAATCTCATTATGCTGCCCATGGGAATCCATCGAGGAACGCTAACTGATACCACTTTATAGTCATTAGGTTTGAAGTGAAAAATAGTGAAGGTCTGGGGAAAGCACTTAGCTAAGTTTTACATTCCAAGGTAATAATGTTTCGATATCAAGTGCAGGATTGGTGAGTTGTTCTAGGCAATGCATGAGATAATCGAATGGAATTAATC
>Ga0105356_10000992_pt1 | contig 27859 bp, 20 predicted proteins | sample GOMGulsemesocosm_3_FD_83502 | JGI IMG/M metagenome (GOLD analysis project Ga0105356, IMG submission 83502) | Methane-oxidizing microbial communities from mesocosms in the Gulf of Mexico - GOM9D Gulf of Mexico | ecosystem: Environmental > Aquatic > Marine > Cold seeps | place: Gulf of Mexico... | reverse complement strand
CAATCCACGCTCAGCCTTATTACCGGGCGCAATCGCTAAATCAATCGATTCTATGATACTAAACTGATCTTGATAATGTTCTACTACAGCTGAAGATAATCCTGGTACAGAGCTGGCGCCGCTTACAATTAATACGCCTTTTTCTTTCGCTTGGTTATTTAGCTCATCAATATCACAAACAAACCTTCTGTCATCGGCTAAATCAATATAATGAGCACCACATTCAATGCATGCTTTTGGTACTCGGTAGTCTTGCCCTTGAAAAGGCCCACAGGTATGAATAACAAGTGTTGGAGAAATTGCCGCTAACTGTTCTTTAAAATCATTAGCGAATATATCTATTACCAAAGGCTCTAAGCTAGCATGAGATGTCGCTTTTAAGTTTTTAACTAATGCTGATGACTTACTTAAATTTCGCCCTGCAATCATTATGCTAATACCTTTAATACTAGCGAGATTTTCAACTATTCTTTTGCCAAAATTACCATAACCACCTAAGACGACTACTTTATTCATGATTTTATTCACTGGTTTAAGTCCTTACATATTCTTTACATGGGATGTCAAAATCAACATGGTAGTGTTCATCATGCCTTACCCATGAACGATTTTTAGAAAACTGAATATGCTTTTTAAGGTATGAGCCATATGGCGTTTTTAAAAGCTCAGGTTGTAATTTAGGATCAAATATAACGCGCCATAAATCGACACCTTGAGCAACAGCACTTTTATGTAGTGCGACAATATGAGCAGCTAAAGCAATATAGTCGATAGCATACTCTTCATATCGCCCTCTATTATCAAACTCAATGTTGTAGCCGAACTTGTTTAAAAGGTGAGTTGGCAAGTGAACTGATTGACCAGACTCATCGATAACTGGGGTCATAAAATCTACGGAAAGTCCGTTACGGTGAGTTTTATGCGGTTTGAACCGACCGCCTTCTTCAAAACCCGTTTCAGCATACTTAAATACTTTATTGGGTTGCTCTGTTTCTAACGATTTATAGGCGTTTATAATTATGTTTTTTACTTGAGAGTGAACGTATGTTCGACCTGCTAGCCTAGCAATAGTGCTATATACAACATAGTTGTCACCCGAGTTTGGTAACTCTTTACCTTTGTCTAACCGCCCTTTAGAGGTTGTTCCATAGCAGGTACTTTCTTGTGCTATAACAGGGATAGATAGTATGAATAACATTAAAATAATATACTTCATGTTTCACACTCTACAGATAACTTACTTTTAGGTAAGCCTAGTTTTTTCACTATTTTGCCAATACACGTTGCTCTATCAACTACCCATAAACCGTAGCTTATCGGTAATACTTCAATACCTGCACGTTTAAATAATTTGTAGGTATTTAATTCAAAGAAATCAGCCCATGGTCCAGGAAATCCTATTAGATCTATTGCTAAATACTGTTCTTTATACCGACACAGAATATCAATTTCAGTGCCTGCTATTGTATAACCCGGCCATGCTTCAATGTCTAATTTATCTAATTCACTGACAACAGTTTGTTGAAATTCATCAAGTTCAGAAGTGACAGAGTGAGTTGCTTCAAATTCACTGATAGAAGCCAAGTATCGACGTAACAAGTTATGCTCTGGTAATTGAGTTTCATCTATTGATAGGAATAATATTTGTTTCTGTCGCGCTCTAGTAATAGTAACGTTAAAAACATCCGCTTTGTTCAGATATACAGCAGCACGTTTCGAGTCGTTATCTACTGAAAAAGAGATAAGCATAATATCTCTTTCTTCTCCTTGAAAACCATAAGGGGTTGCTACACGGATTTTATGCCTAATAATTTGGGCTTGACTAAAACTGGCTGAAATTTCTTTGGCAATGTGATCAGCTTGATGTCTAAAAGGAGAGATAACACCTATGCTATGGTTAATGCCAGCTTGAGTATCGTCATTTACTTGCTTTGCGATAGCTGCTATAACATGCGTCGCTTCTAGGTGGTTAACACCTGACATATCTCTTTTACCATTTAGCCTCTGTAAATGAAGATGACCACTACTTGTACATGGTCTATGCTGCATAATCTTTAATTTACTTTGATAAAAGCACTCATTACTAAAATGAATAAGCTCAGGTTTACTTCTAAAGTGCTCATCCAAAAAAGCCAACTGTTGATGACTATTAAGCGCATTTAATGTTAAGTCCAAAATTGAATTTTCACGATAGCTCACTACCCCTTCAGTATCTGACGTGAGGTTATTTTTTATCATTAATTGAGCCTCTTTGCTTTTAGCTAAAAATGAGTAATGTTTTAGTTGTTTAGTATCTCCTACTATCATCGCTCTTTTTGCACGATAAAGTGCTGGCAAACAACTACTGATATTACATTGCGTAGCTTCATCAATGATGACTAAATCGAACATTTCTTCTTTTAAGGGTAATACGCGGTACAGTGTATTAAGGCTAACCAACCAAACAGGAAAGGCACAAAGAAGTGCCGAATATTCAATATCATCAAACAGTTCAAATTGCCTTTTTGAAGTACGGCTACGTATTGCTTTATTAAAGGCTTGTAGTGATTTTCTTTCTTTTTCAATTAAGGTTTTTAAGTTCCTATTTTTTAATGCACTTAAATAGCTACCAGCAAGCTCTTCTCGCTCAATATGCTTTTGATTTATTTCATTTAAAGAGCTCCACTGCTTAGCTAATTGTCGAATACGACTTCCTGCCAAAGCTAAATATATTCGCTTCATCCATTGAGCGTCTTTTTGTTCTAACCCCTTTAATCTTTGCCCTCTTACGATGGCTTTTTGGCAGAAATTAATAAATCGTTTTTCTAATGTAGATAACGAGCTATTAAGTCTTTTTAATTCAGACTCGCATACATTTGGTTCTTTATTTAACGCTTCAGAGAAGTACCCAGCCAAAAGATCAGCAATATAACTTTTTAATTTTTTGAGGAACTCTTTTTGACCCGCTCTAATAGATACATCGCTTAGGCCAAAATTTTCATCTAGCTTGTCGGCAATTACATCTAGAGCAGCATCATTATTGGCAACTATGAGTACCGATTCGCCTCGTGCCATGTGTTCTGCCGCAATAGCAGCTATGGTATAACTTTTACCAGTTCCTGGCGGACCTGAAGTACAACCTAAGCTCGCGTTAGCTGCAATTGAAATAACTTTCTTTTGTGGTGTGGAAAGCAAGCCCGGTAAATAGTCATACTTTAGAGGTTTATTCATATCAGTGGCATGAACTGGCTGTTCTATTGGTGACAGTAGTTCAGATAAAGGAGCTGATAATGTATTTGAATCAATGATTTCTTCAAGTTCATGAAGTACACCTCGATTACTTGTTGATCTCTCAACAAAAACTAACATTGAAGCAGGTAATAGCGTGGGTACTTTTCTTTTGAGTGCCTTTTGAACTTCATCTGAAGTAACGAGGTTGGGAAAATTGAGTAACTCAAGTAAGTTTAATTCCAATGGGCTATCTTTAAGCCATGCAGTCCATAGTGAAGCTGATTGAATATTAGTCATATCTTCAAGTTCAGGCGTAGCATTTCCTTCAGGCATTAATAACTGAGTTAATGATTCGTTTATTTCTGGAGTTTGTGCATTAACAGAAAAGTAGTAGTTGTCGTTTTCTTTTTCTATTTCAGCTTCATTAAACAATATAGGTGTGACAACCGACTTCACTTCACCTTTTACTTCTAGCTTTCCGACTAAAATGAAGCTCACATAAAGTAATACACGTTCGCGTTGATATATTTCAACCCGTTGCATCATTTGCTCTGCAAACTCTTCAGGAATAGGCATGCGAGGAAGAAAACCAGAGCCTAAATTATCTTGTCCCTCTAAAATGAGGCAATCATCTTTTTTGAGTTTATTTAAATTCCATAAGTTGAGATCAGCACTATCTTCTTTGTAGCAATCTCGGTAATAGGAAAGTACGTTCTGGCTAATGGCCACGATTATAGTTCTCCGGCTTTAATAAGCTGTGCCACAAGTGATGCAGACTCTTTTGGTTTTGCTTGTAAAATAAAGTGGGGGCCTTCTATATTTATGTATTTAATATTCGTAAATACCAGAGAAAACTCTCTGCTTTTTTCATCTGAAATAAGTCTATCATTCTTGGCTTGAATATATATTACTGGGATATCAAACGTAGTTGCTGGCAGCTGTTGTTGACTCATGACTTTAAGTCTGTTTTTTAAAACACAATCTTCTTTAGGTAATTGATTTTCTATCATATTTGATAACGATGTATGATCTTGAGAACCATGTTGTGGTAGCGGTATAATAATAAAGTCATCGTCATAATGTGATAAAAAGTCAGAAAAAAGCGCTCCTGTTCCGTCCATACCTGGCAACAATACGATCTTCAAAGTATGAGTCCTTCCTATTTTAAAGTAATGCCAAAAGGTAAGTCATAATTGTTAAATTCCATATAAATGACTTATCGATATTTTGGAGATATTTTATGCTTAAAGCATGCAATACCAGCGCTGTTATAATTAACTGAACACTGATATTAGCTTCACATTCAATCAATATATCGTCTTTTATTAAGTTATCAATTTCTATTTACGTTAATACACTCAAACTTCTATTTGACTTACGAATAGCATGAATAAATTTGCGTTTATTCGAGGCGACTATCCCATCTATTAATATTTTAATTGCTTAAGGTACGTTATTTTGAAATAACTTAGCCAATATATTTAGGACTAACAATTTTATCGCAGTTTGCCTTGGTTCGTTCCAATTTCATTTATTTAAAGTGAAACGTTAAAAATAAAAAACAACAATTTAACTTATATTTAACAGTTATATAGCATTAATTTTTCATTTATTTTAATTGGAACGTTCCAAAAATGAATTGACATTATCCTTTGGTCGTATTTAAATCAGGTAAATATTAGTGAAGTAAACTTCAGTGCACTGCATTTATTTCGGCTAATTAGTAATTCTAAATGCGTTATTCGCATTGTGAATAGAACTGTTTTAAGGACTTAAACAGTCAAATATAAATAAAGCACTTAATAAGGACATTAAGGATCTTTTATTAGCAGGAACAAAATATGAAATCGAAATATCAACTCAATTTATTGAGAAAAACGATTGCAGCAACACTGTCGATCGCTGCGTTATCACATAACGTATATGCTGCGGATGGAACGCTCACTGATCGCAATGGTATCGTAAATGTATCAGATGAAAACACTGCTGCTTCTGAAGTGGCAATTAATGCGTTTGATAATAATCATAATTCAAAGTGGTTATCATTTGAAGATACACCATGGATTACATATCAATTAAACGACACCGCTATTATTACACGTTATAGTATTACTTCTGCCAATGATGCCCCTAGCCGAGACCCGAAGAGTTGGCGCTTACAAGGCAGTAATGATGGTTCCAACTGGACTGATATAGATAATCAATCAATACAAGCATTTAGTGAGCGTCATCAAACTAAAACTTTTAGCGTCAATCATAATCAATCTTTCAATCAGTTTAGATTAGATATCAACCAAAACAATGGCGATAACTATACTCAAATTGCTGAGCTGACATTAATTGGTCACTATACAGATACGACACCATCACCCGTTGAAAATGTGGTATTAACTGATATTGATAATGGTGATATTACATATTCAGATCAAATACATGCAGGCGAAGGTGCATTAAATGTATTTGATGATTCTATAAATTCTAAATGGTTGGCACGAGATCGCGCAGCTTGGGTTGGGTATCAATTCACACAACCCGCAATAGTTGCTGAATATACACTGACATCAGCGAATGATGCCGCAGAACGGGACCCGAAAAATTGGATTTTAGAGGGCTCAAATGATGGTATCCAATGGCAAGGTTTAGATATTCAAACTGAGCAAAACTTCACTGACCGATATAACACCCTACGATATCAAATTAATAATAAGCAAGCTTTTGAGTATTACCGTCTAAATATTACAAATAATAATGGTGCTAATTATACCCAACTTGCGGAACTAGAATTATTGGGTCAATTTGATACTGATCAACAACTACCAATTGAAGCAAGTTTTACAGCACAACCTACAAATATTTTTCAAAATGGCTCAGTGCAATATACCGCGCCAAATAATATGAGTAGTTATCAATGGCAATTTGAAGGCGGTTCACCTGCAACAAGTAGTGCGCAAAACCCAACCGTCGTTTATGCTAACAGCGGTTATTTTGACGCAAGTTTAACAATAACTAAAAATAATCAAACTGATAGTCATGTAAAACCACAATTTATTGTTGTGAGCGAACAACCAAGTGACAATATTGATATCACCAGTGATTCTGGTGTGATGCAAAGCCAATATGGTTCTACCATTTCAGGTGAAGGCTTGGATGAACTTACCGATGATATTTTATCAACTAAGTATGTGGTCCAATCTGCATCCTCTTGGATTGAACATAAAGGCGATCAAAATTACTTGGTGACAGGTTATAGTATTACCTCTGCAAACGATGGACCACCGAGAGATCCTCAACAATGGACACTCGAAGGCTCTCACGATGGTACGAACTTTACTGTTATTGATAGTCGTAGTGATCAAGATTGGGCAAGTCGTACGCAAACTAGGGAATTTAGTTTTAATAACACTACCTCATATCGTTATCATCGATTTAATTTCACGAATCATGGGGTTGATCAATGGGGCTACAATGTACTACAAATTGGTGAACTGTCGATTTCAGGTTATGGAACAGGAGGTTTATTTCCGGCTGCAGTAATGAATTTTAAAACTGCAATTAATGAAGGCGAAACGGTTACATTATCATCTGCAGGTTCTAAAAATGCAGCGAGTTATTTGTGGCAAGTTGAAGGGCAAGCAAGTAGTGATCTTGCTTCACCAAATTATACCTTTAATCAAAGTGGTAATTTTAATGTGTCTCTCACCGTAACAACTTCTCAAGGTGAAACCGATACCACAAGTAAAATCATTAAAGTGACTAAATCTGGCTCTGGGCATGGTGTTTTTGTACCACCAAATATTAACTTTATTGATGAAGATCCATCACATCCAGGGTCTATTATTTTTAAACAAATAGTGCCAGATCCTGTTCAATTTATACAACAGCACTCAGAAACATTATCAAGATTAATATACGACGATATTACGCCAAACATTATCAATAATGTTGAAAATATTACCTACAAATTACATGATTATGATGGTATTTCAGGTAAAAGTGGTAAAACGCCTAATATTCATATTAGCTTAAGCAGTCGTTATATTGCACAAAAAGCAGAAGAACTAAACGGTGAAACCGCTGCAATATTAACTGAAATTCGAGGTGTACTATATCACGAGTTAACGCATGGTTATCAATGGGAACCTGTGGGCGCTGGCGGCTATGCTGGCGGAACTGAGTTTTATGGTTTTATTGAAGGGCTTGCTGATTATGATCGCTTAACTTTAGGTTTTCATCCACAAGCGCGTGCTACTAAAGGCGGTAGTCATACTGGCGGATATACAACAACCGCATTCTTTTATGTATGGTTAGCTGAGCAATATAATATCGATCGTTTTGGTGCAAAGCTTAATGCAACAGCGGCAAGCATTGCCCCTTGGTCATTAAACAAAGCGCTGCAGCAAATCTTCTCTAATGAAGGATTGCCAACAAAGTCAGTGACTGTTTTATGGTCTGAGTATCAAAACTCACTTTAATAACGCTATATAAGTACTCATTTAATATTGAGTGAGACGTTAAGGCGGTATTAAACTTTTATTACCACAGTTTAATACCGCTTTTTTGCATTTTTAGGAGGTCATTATGATAATGCAAAGCATAAAGTTAAAAAACGTATCGATACTTTCAATCTTTATATCGATATTTGCTCAGGCAGAAAAACCTATCAATACGCAATTATCATATGCTCAAGGCGTACATGTTGCACAACTCATAGAGAAACAACTTAGTTCACAGCGACAGCTGGGAGTTGAAATAAATATATCTGAATTTATTCAAGGTTTTGAAGATCAAATATTACAAAAAGTATCATTAACCTCACAGCAAATATCTGTTTTAAATCAAGAGTTATATCAATTACTGCAAGTTAAAAATTTAGAAAAAAATGCAAATTTAGGATTAAGTAATTTAGATGCTGGCCAAGTATTTATGGAAAAAAACAGCCACCATAAAACAACTCAGCACCACTCATCAGGATTGCAATATAAGGTACTTAAACAAGGCGATGGCAAGCTGCCAACAAGTAATGATACTGTCGTGATGCATTTTAATGCCAAACATATCGATGGTCGTATTATTACGACGAGTAGTGATAAAAACCACCCTCTGACAATAGCCATTAAAGATTTAATTAAAGGTTGGGCGCAGGGAATAAAGTTGATGACGGTTGGTTCTACATATGAATTTTATATTCCAAGCCGGTTGGCATATGGTCTCGCAGGTGATGTGAATTTAAACATTGGACCTAATGAAGTACTCATTTATCAAGTTGAGCTTATTAATATACTCGCCACAAAAGCATTATAACTCACCCAAATTAGGTTTTACTATGAAATACCTGTGTTATATCTCTATCATTGTATTAAGTTGCTTTACCTTCGCCCATCCAGGCGATCATTTTGTGCCACGACAAGCTGGTACACTCATTGACGATGGTGACATCATTAATCAAAAAGTATACCAATTCCCTTTTCAAAGTTATGAGCAATTCATGCAAAAACAACTTGAAGAAGGCATGAACAAACAACAAATAACAGCACTCTTAACGGAGGACAAATTTTACCAATATAAAGCGAATAACGTGGTTCGAGCGAGTCAAATTACTTATCGCAGTGCTGCTACCAATATTGCTGGATTCATGTTTTATCCCGTAAAAGGGTTACAAAAAAGCTTGCCAATTGTGATCTATAATCATGATGGTTATTTAAGAAATGCAAACATAACTTTTTTAGAGCTGATTGAACTTTATCGTTTGTCTGAACAAGGATATGTTGTTTTAGCATCTTATTTTAGAGGCAATGGCCCAAGTGAAGGTAGAGCAGATTTTACACTGGGTGATGTCACTGATGCTTATAATTTAAAACGTGTAGCACAAAAAAATATACCACAAGCCAATATTAATAAAGTAGGGATTTGGGGAATAGGCAGAGGTGCGATCACGGCTTATCATATGGTGTTTCATAACGATACTTTTGATGCAGCTGTCATGTTGGCTGCACCGACAGATTTTAGCGAATCACATCAGCTGACGCATTTAGACAAGCATGTATTTCCTTATGCTATTAGACATTATAAAAAAGACCCTCAAGCGGCAATATCACGTGTATCAGTACATAATAAGGTACAACTGTTAAATCGTAAATTGCCGATTTTATTAATGCACGGAGCTCAAGATAATGAAGTATTGGTTGCTGATACACTTAATATGGCCACTGCGCTCAATAGTCAATCTCAAACTTATCGTTTAGCTATTTTTGAACAAACTAATCATCAATTTGATAATCAAAGAACCAAAGTAAGACAAGAAATTGATTATTGGTTTAATAAATATTTAAAACAGAAACTTTAAATACAGTAACAGCAGAAATTATTAGATTTAATCTCTGCTGTTTCAATGCTTCTATTAATTTATTAGAAAAGGTAAACCTGAAAGAGCAATAATGAGGCCAATATATTTCAATAAAGTAGTGCCTAATTTGAGCTTCATTAAGCTGAAAGTCATAACAATTCCTATGAGATGAATTATAATTGTCGCAGACATAAATCCTATGATATAACCATTTACATCAGCTAAATAGGGTATTTCACTGCCATGGGCATAACCATGAAATAATGCAAAAAAACTGACAATTGATATTGATAGTAAAAAAGGGGCAAATTGACCGTAAGCTATCATGATACCAAGTATGATGACTGATAAGGCAATCGAAGTTTCTACAGATAAAAGTTCAAAACCATTAAAGCCTAATACCGCGCCTAAGAACATCATAACAACAAAACTAACGGGTAAAAGCCACATGGCTTTTTTGCCTATTTTCATACTCAATATACCGACACTTAACATTGCCAATAAATGATCCAAACCTAAGACTGGGTGAGTGAATCCAGCAATAAATCCATCGCCTAACCCATTATCATGCGCCTGTGAAAAGAAAGGTAAAAACAGTAATAAATAGCATTGTTTTTTCATTGTAAACCTCAACTAAAAATACCCAGCAATATGAATAATCATACTACTGGGTATCAGGGGGAAAATTTTTAAATATTAAAAAGTATATTTAGCTCTCAAGAAGAAACTTGAACCTAAAAATGCAGGACTGTATGCACCAGATGAATTAGTATTACCAGCTGTAATCATGGTGCGCCTAGGTGTTTGATCAAACACATTATTGATACCAATAGAGTAAGCTATTTTATCGTCTGGTTTATAACTCACATTGAGGTTTGAATAACTCCAAGCATCGATTTTATAGGTAACATCATCCGCTCGCCCAGGTGTTGTTGATTCTCCAATCACATATGTCATCCAGCCAGCCGATAAAGCATCACGTTGCCAGTTAATACTAAGATTAAACTTATTTTTTGGTTGATGGCCACCACTTGCTGTATGCGTACCAATATAATCAGTAACTCCACCATCAAAAATACTTACTTCATGCTTTAAACCATGGTGCCATGCAACCTGAGTAGTAAAATTACCAATATCATTGATGTTGAATTGATAGTTAACTTCAGAATCAATGCCACGATAGTGTGATGCATTTAAGTTTTCGTTGTAATTATCGACACCGAGTAAAACGCCTTGTAAAGGACCTGATTTATACCTATGAATATCATCACAAAAAGCGCCTGTTTCATTACACAATTCTATTTTTCTCACTGCTGAAAAAGTAGAAATAGTATCTTCTAATTTAATATCATAGTAATCAGAACTGAGTGTGAAATTTTCAAAATAAGTAGGAGTATAAGCAAAACCAACCGTTTGAATAGTTGCAGATTCTGGGTTTAAGTTCGGATTACCGCCTGCATTAATACGGATTGATTCTAGACCATCTCTGAATCCAGACGCAGGCGCACCAGTGGCGATACAACCTGAATCATTTACAGAGTCAAGCGCTCTTAAAGGCCCGTCACCAATGGTTTTACATGGATCTATACCGCTGGAAAATGAAGGTAGTTGACCCGCAAATAACTCTTGGATATTGGCAGCTCTAAATGCCTGACTTGCTGTTGTTCTTAATGTTATATCATCATTAACTGCCCAAATTAATGATGCCTTTGAGTTAGTTGTGTTACCTGCTCCTGTACTATAATTTGAATATCTACTTGCCACATTAAGCTCTAATGACTTTGCATAATCATGTTCAGATAATACGGGAATATTTAACTCAATATATATCTCCTCAACATGATATTTTCCGCCTGTAGGTCGGCCATTACCATCTGTTGTCATTGCATGGACTGCATTACTATCAGTTTGCATTTGACCTTTTTGTTCCATATGAGAAAAACCAGAAGCAATACCTAAAGGCCCAGCAGGTAATTCTATTAAAGTACCCGTCACATCAAATGTCAGTGTTTTCACAGATGTGAAACCAAATCGTAAATTATCCCAATCACCCGAAACATAGGCCATAGCCTGGGGATCCGCTTGCTCATTAGGGCCAACAAATACATTTAATGGCACACAAGTTGATTGAATAAACTTAATATCTTCAGGTCCTGCACCACAACGCAACTCCCCTTCCGAATTCATATGTGTCGGACCAACAGCATCTCTTACTCTGGCCCAGTTAAAAACACCACCGCGTTTTTCTTGGCTTTCAAAACGACCAAAGTTAAATGCTGTTTCCCATGACCAATCATCGGCAAAGTCGCCACTGAGCGCTAATACAAATCGATATTGATTATTTGAAAATGTACTTTCTCTGGGTCCAAAGTCATTCATTCTTTTTGACCATTTAAAAATATCAAAAGCATCACCATTTGAATCTTTTGGACCAAACTCTTGGTTATAATAATTATCCTTTGAAATCGGTATATCATCATAACCTCCAATCCATGGGATCAATGGTTGTGCAGCCGAATTGGAATCATTATTACGATGGGAATACATTACCTCGAAATCGAGTTTAACGTCATCAGATGCTAATATTTGACCAAACTCATAATTACCAATTGTTGACATGGTATATTTTTCGGTTGGTTGCTGTAGATAAGATTGCTCATGATAATTGTAACGATCTGAATTACTAAATTCATGAAATGATCCATATTCTGGACCTTGAGTCAGTCGTTTTCCTGTTTGAGGATCGGTTACTGCGGTCCAAGGTAGCCAATAGCTTCCCCATGGCGTAACAGTGCCATCATCTTCAAGGCGTTCAACTGAAGCTGAGAATGGTACTTGATTTGAGTAAATAGCATCGTCTTTGGTGTAACTACCTGCAAATGTCACATTACCTTTATCACCTGAAATACCCGCTACAAACTCTATATTGGTTTTTGCACCGTCACCTTGTAATGTATCGCCGTATGACGCGCTGATCTCAAATCCTTCATAATCTTTTTTCGTAATGATATTAACAACGCCAGCAATCGCATCAGAGCCATAGATTGCTGAAGCGCCATCCATTAAAATTTCTACCTGATCAATAATTACAGTTGGTATGGCGCTTAAATCTACTGCAGAATCAGCTCCTGCCCCTCCTCCTGGTAAACGACGACCATTAAGTAAAACTAATGTTCTTTGTGAGCCTATGCCCCTTAAGTCAAAACGTGTCACACCACTACCATTTGCACTTAAAGAGTTAGCTGAAGGTTGCGATACAACCATTGTTTGCAATATATCGCCAATATTACGATAAGGACTCGCCTCTATGGTTTTTTTATCTATAACAGTAACTGCTGAAGCTGATATTAAATTAGCCCTCGGTATACGGGAGCCTGTTACCACTATTTTTTCAAATTCTTCAACTTGTTCTTCTACAGCTAAAGAGTGTTGACTTATAAAACCCAGCGAAGCACATATCGCGAGTGATAAAGTACCTTTTTTAAATATAAAACTATTCATTGCATATCCCTAAAAAACCCAGAGGTGGAACGTTCCAATTTGTGGGTATAAAAAAAGATAAGTATTAAATCGAATGATTAATAGGTTATCTATATTTATAAAACACGGCTTAGCCACCATTCTTGTTATTTAATATGGTAGCTAAGTTTATTGTACGATCTTTTTCCAAACATAAATTTCAGCCCTAAATCGGACTCTGATCATTGTTATCAATTGCAACTGATTTATTCAGTGCTTAATTAGTAAATCACAAATGGAACGTTCCAACAATCGTTTTTAACAAAAAATGAACAATAAGGTTTTTATTTCAAAAACTGGAAGCAGCAAAACTTGAGAAAATGACGCAACAAGAAAAGGCGCGTTGGCAGCAGCACTAGGACGTTGAACGTGGTAACCCAGTAAGCACATTTAAAGGGGAGAATTTTTCCTTGTTAAATAGAAACAGTATATATATTAATGCTAATTCTTGATGATGAAGTGACAAATATATTTCTCATATGCAGTCGAAATCAGTGGCGCAGCCCTACGGGTGAACAAGTTTGGAAAAACTATCCTGAGTTAAAAGTCAGATCTGCCGGCACAAGCACAAAAGCCAGAAGAGCTGTAAATATTAAGGGTAACAACTCATTGCAATTATGTTTACCCTTGAAATGATTAAACATATATTAAAATTAACTTATCTATATTTTAGATTTTTTGATAAAAAAGGGGTACATTTATCTAGATCTTTGTACAATGATGTACATCATATTAAGATGGCCTTTATTTAATACCCCTTACTCAAAAATTATTTATCGGAATAGCATGTGAAAATATTTACTAAGTTACTGTCAATATCAACCCTCATAGCCAACATGTTATGCTCTTCATTTTTAATGGCTGCGGAAGAAGAAAGTAATAATACTGAAAATATAAGAGATGGGGCATATTTTGATATAGGCATAGGCCCAAAATATTATTCAGATCCCTTTATATTTAACGTCGATAAAGATGCCGTTCGCAACGATTATAGCTCCGGAGTTGCTTATTTCATCAACGGTCGTTATCAAAAGAATGGATTTTTTATTGAGTTTCCTCAGGGAACCTCAAAACAGTCAGGTACCATATTGTCTTTAGGTTATAACTTTCTTAATACTGAACATTGGTCATATGATTTACGACTGGCACAGAATCATAGAGATTTAAAACATAAACTACCTAAATCCAACTTTATGATCAAGAGAGTGACCCACGCTAAACTTGGTTTACGTATTTTAGGAGATTATGGCAAAACGCATTTAAAATTGATTGCCGCAGGTTCTACCGGTGCCAAAGGGCTTTATACGTCTGGCTGGTTAAGCCAAAACTATCAATATAATAATTGGAATTTTTATAGCACCGTCGGTATTGAGTATCGTAATGAAGATGTTGTTAACTATTTTTATGGGATCAGCGAGGACGAATTTCCAGATATTAATGAAATTGATGGTTTGTCTTATTATCAAGGGAAGTCTGGCTTTGAATATACTGGCCAAGTTGGTTTTGATTATCCAATGACTAAACATTGGGTTTTTGAAGGCTTTGCCCGAACCACATTATTGCCAAGTGGCATTACTGATAGTCCACTGGTTGATGGAAATTCCATTTCAGAAGCCGCACTTTTGGTGAAGTATGTATTTTAATCAAACCCAAATCAAAAATTTAATTAAGCATTTTGTGGTGATCTTTATACTATTACTGTTGAGCATGGAGGTCTATTCAAACGAAAATTCAAGCTTACCTAAGTTAACATTAACACCCAATCAGTGTGTTTCATTACATCAAGGCCAACAGTGTGTTGTCACCGTAGATATTAGTTGGCAGGTGAGCCTTATTGGCGAATATTGCCTTTATTCCTCACTGCAAAAGAATAAACTAAACTGTTGGGCTATGAAAAAAAGCGGTAACTTTAAAAAAGAATTAGAGATAGAAGAGGATATTACCTTCACTCTTAAATCAATGGGCGATGATATAAATAATGATAAGGTGATTGCAAGTGCATTATTAGAGTTGGCTTGGGTACATAAAAAAAGCCGATTATCACACTCCGCTTGGCGAGTTTTTTAGCAAGATACCATCAATAACTCTTAATTTTCACGGCGAAAAATAATCACCTTTATTTGCTCGCAGTACAAATTACAGCTTTTTACTTTCAAAACGCTACCACGTTATTCTTCTCCCTATTTATTGTAAACAAAACCTTTAGTTAACCTTGTTTTATGCTGAATAGGCATCTGCTTATTGATAAATTTCACCAGCTCACGCCTTTGTAATACGTAGGCTACAAAACGCTACACTTTTATATTATTTTGTACGTCTAATTACTTGTTAACGCTTTATTCTTTAAATTCATTATATGGATCCTTTATAAAGGAATTAAGCAATGGCTATGCCCGAAAAATTGAAATCATTATTATTATCTAGCATTATTTTAACACTAACTGCATGTGGCGGTGGAGACAATAAAAACACCAAAGTAGATCCCCCCATAACACCCGTGGAGCCGCCAGCCTTTAACTATCAAGCCGCTATAGATGGTGCCCTTTCGGATACTATTCCAGGTGTTATATTATTAGTGGAAAAACCAGGGTTTAAGTTTTTAGGTAGTGCCGGACTAGCTGATATTGAAACACAAACGCCCATGCAAACATATTATGTTATGCCTAATGGCAGTGCTGGCAAAAAACTCACCGCACTGTTAACGGTTATGTTAGCTGAAGAAGGCTTGCTAAGTTTAGACGATACCCTTGATAACTGGCTCTCTGAGGAAATATTAGCTCAAATTGAAAACAGTGAACAAATAACACTTAGGCAGCTTTTAAATCATACCTCCGGTATTTATAACTACACAGATGGAACTAATCATGACAATTATTATGAAGCACTCCTTGTCTCAAATAAAGAACAGTTAAAAACAGATAGTTATGCGCTCGCTTTTGGCTTAAATCGAGCGGCATACTCCCTTCCTGGTAAAGAATATCATTACTCTAATACCGCTTACTTGTTAGCAGGCCTTATATTAGATGAGGTACTGGGCGAACATCATTCTACAGCGATGCGAAATCGAATTCTCATTCCTTTTGGTATGAATTCAAGCTTTTATGGTGGCGTTGAAAAATCATTAGGCGATATTATCTCTGGTTACGCTATTAGCAATGAATATGGTGTGATTAATACCAAACCTTTTTATGAAAATATAGGCCTTGCCGACGCACCTCTTAACTCCAATGTTGAAGATTTAGCGTTACTCTTAAAAACAATTGTAGAGCAGAATGGACATGTTAGTGAATATGTTAAAGATCAGCTCTTTGGTGAAAGTCATTTGCTTGTGACTGACGTAGATTATTTGGCTGGGTTTGACGAGAACTCCAGTGCTGGCCTAGGGCTATTTAAAAACGTCGCTAATAACAAAGTTGTTTATCATCACAATGGCCTCGAACCTGGCTATTCAACCACCAATATCTATATTACTGATAGCCAAACCAGCATAACCGCTTTCTTTAATTGTGGCATTTCAGATCAATGTAGATTAGAAACCGATGCACTTACCGAAACTATTCTATTGAACGAGCTGTGAAATAGTTTATAGCGTAAGCATTAGCTTTATAAAAGGTAAAGTGGAATGTACTATTTCACTTTTTTAAAAAATAGATAAGTAATTACAAATTCGTCATGACTGTAATTAAACAGCTGCATGCTAGCGATCGTATCGCAGATATTCTGATTGTCGAAGATGAGCAAAGCTTAGCTCAATGGATGAAAAAATATCTGCTTTTTACTTTCAATACGCTATCACGTTATTCTTCCCCTTATTTAATTTCAAAAACACCTTTAGTTAACCTTGTTTTTTGATGAATAGGTATAGCAATAGACTTATTCATAAATTTCACCAGCTAATACCTTCGAAATAGCTAGGCTACAAAACGCTACACTTTTACATTATTTTATACGTCAATTGTTTTTGCTGTTCTTTATTATGTTTTGAGATTTTTAGACAAAGACTAAATTCATAAAAAAGGAATTAACCAATGGCTATGCCCGAAAACCTGAAATCATTAGTATTATCTAGCATTATTTTTACACTAACTGCATGTGGCGGTGGAGACAATAAAAACACCAAAATAGATCCCCCCATATCACCTGTGGAGCCAATAGCCTTTGATTATCAAGCAACTATAGATGACGCTCTTTCTGATACTATTCCAGGTGTAATATTATTAGTGGAAAAACCAGGTTTTAAGTTTTTAGGTAGTGCCGGACTAGCGGATATCGAAACACAAACGCCGATGCAAACCTATCATGTTATGCTCAATGGCAGTGCAGGTAAAAAACTCACCGCACTGTTAACCGTTATGTTAGCCGAAGAAGGATTATTAAGCCTAGATGATAACATTGATAGTTGGCTCTCTGAGGAAATATTAGCCCAAATTGAAAACAGTGAACAAATGACCATTAGGCAGCTATTAAATCATACTTCAGGTATTCATGATTATTGGGATGAGGATATTTCTGACTCTTTTATTCAAGCCGTTTTAGCTGATCCAGAGACGCTAAAAACAGATAGTTATGTTTTACCTTTTGGCTTGAATCAATCCGCCTATTTTTTACCAGGTGAGGGGTACAGGTATTCCAATACTGGCTATTTATTAGTGGGGCTTATATTAGATGAGGTATTAGGTGAGCACCATTCTTCAGCGATGCGAAATCGAATTCTAATACCCTTTGGCATGAATTCAAGTTTTTATAACGGTGTTGAAAAATCATTAGGCGAAATTATCTCAGGTTATACTGTTAATGACGTATATGGCGAGCTCAATACTAAACCTTATTATGAAAATATTGGCGTTGCCGATGCGCCTCTCAGTTCTAATGTTGAAGATTTAACCTTGTTATTAAAAATGATTGTTGGTCAAGATGGGCATGTTAGTGAATATGTTCAAGAGCAACTCTTTGGTGAAAGTAATTTAGTAGACACGGGCGAAAGTTTTTTAGGGGCCGTAGACCAAAACGCTAGCTATGGCCTAGGGCTATTTAAAGAGACCATTAATAATAAAGTTGTTTATCATCACAATGGCATTGAAGTTGGTTATTCAACCACGAATATCTATATTCCGGAAAGCCAAACCAGCATAACCGCCTTCTTTAATTGCGGCGAGTCAGAGCAATGTAGAGCAGAAAACAAGGCACTTACCCAAACTATTCTACTGAACGAATTACAAAATAGTTTATAGCGTAACTATTTACTTTATAACAGGAAAAGTGGAATATACTATTTCACTTTTTTTAAAATAAATAGAGAAGGTATTACAAAATCGCCATGACGGTAATTAAACAGCAACATTTAAGTGATGGTAGTGCAGATATACTGATTGTCGAAGATGACGAAAGCTTAGCTCAGTGGATGAAAAAATATCTGGTGTTAAAAAACTTTACTGTCACGGTAATAGCGCGTGGCGATTTAGCGGTTGATTATATTAAAAAGCACAACCCAGACATTGTTGTTTTAGATGGCATGTTGCCCGGCTTAGATGGTTTCGATGTCTGTAAAGCGGTAAGGCCCGCTTTTAGCAATGCCATCATCATGGTAACAGCAAGAGATGAAGAAATTGATGAAGTATTAGGCCTAGATGCGGGTGCCGATGATTATTTAACCAAACCTTTACGTGCAAGAGCTTTATTAGCAAGAATAGAAAAATGGTTAAAGCGTCAAGCACCATCGACGCTGCAAAAACCGGTATTAGAAAATAATACGAATAATGACAAGAGCGTTAAGCTCACCCTAGGAAAGTTTACCATTGATACTCAAGCACGCTCTGTTGTTCTTGATGACCAATTAATTAATATATCGACCAATGAATTTGATTTACTTTGGATATTAGCTGAACGCGCTGGACAAATAGTTGCACGTTCGGAATTAATGATGCTTTTAAAAGGCTATGAGTATGATGGTTTTGATCGCACGGTTGACTTACGAGTTTCAAAATTGCGTAAAAAGCTGCAAGATAATACTAGCCAGCCTTATCGTATTAAGACGATTTGGGGTAAAGGATATTTATTAGTAAAGGACGCTTGGTAAAATATGCGGATTCTAAAGTCTTCACTGATAGTGGTTACCGTTGTCGCAACACTCGGTCTAGGTTGGTTGTTTGATCAAGCCTACGCACAATACTCTCCCGAAAGCTCCGCGCCTGATGCCATCGACGTACTGAAGAAGCTAGGTGATAATTTAGCGAAAACGGCAGATAAATCGCCGAGTAGTAAAGAATTTTTATCTCATTGGCCAGACAAAAACCAATATTCATTAATATTGCAACCAGCAAGCGAATCACCATTACCTCAATCGCTACTTGAACAAATTAAACGAGGGGAACCGGTACTATTAGAAACCCGTAAAAATTTGTCGTACCACTATTTTTTACCCGCTAAAGATGAAATTCTTATTTTACGTGCACCTTTGCTTTACAAAGGGGCTAACGCTTCAACTCATTACCTTTGGACCACCGCTTTCTATCTTGTTCTTATATCATTATTCCTGCTATGGGCATATCCGTTGATAAAACAACTGTTATCCTTAAGAGCGGCAGCAAGCGCATTTGGTAAAGGAAAATTGGATAAACGCATTAGTCATAATTCTCTTTCTTATATTTATGATATTGAAGTTGAATTTAATAATATGGCACAACGAATTGAGAACCTCATTGCTGATGTGAAATTGCTTAGCACGGCGGTATCACATGATTTACGCACTCCATTGGCTAGAATTAGGTTTGGTATTGACACTTTACAAGAAGTTGAAGATATTCAATTACGTCAAGAGTTAGAGTTACAACTTGGGGATGATGTCGATGAAATGACCTCTTTGGTTGAAACACTGCTCAATTACGCTCGTCTTGAGCAAAATATGGTGGAAATTAAAAAAGTACCTGTGAATCTAGCTGAACTTATTCAATCTTGTATTAAAAGAAAAAAATCTAACAATTTAAAACTATCATTTATAAACATGTCTAATAATAAACTTGTATTAGCAGATAATAAATACATCACTATGGTATTGAATAATCTTTTACAAAATGCCATCAACTACGGGCGGGGTCACGTTTTAGTTGAACTTTCTCATAAGAGTCGTAACATCATAATTAGTATTTCAGATGATGGCGATGGTGTTCCCACAGAACAGCGAGAAAATATTCTGAAACCATTTTTTAGAGCCGAAAATAGTTTAAATCAAGTTAAAGGACATGGTATTGGGCTCGCAATCGTAAAACGAATATTGGACTGGCATAATGGAACGTTACTCATTAGCAATGCAACAGAGTTGTCCGGCAGTAAATTCACCATAATGTTTCCTTTTCAGCATTAAATGATGCTATAAAAAAACTCGAAATTCATTATTACTTTGTGAAAAAGTTAGCTCAATTTCTCCTGCTAAGTTACTAACAAAGGTAATTTATGATTTAAGGTTGCCTATTCCGCTTAGCGCACGAACTGATCTTGAACAAAACTTAGTTAACGACCGTTTTAGGCTCACTACTAACCTAATCAACTATAAGATTAGGTTAGGCTAGTAATTGAAAAGTGTCAGGTAAAATATAAGAGACTATATACAGTTATGTTTTTCATACTTTTAATATATTTTAGTTAACTTGTGGCACGTTCAATAAAATCAACACCTACTAATACTTTATTGCGGTTTCCATCTTTAATATTACTTAGGATCTGACATACAGCAATACCAATTTTTGTGGCATCAACATGCACTGTTGATAGTGCTGGTGACATGAGTTTAGAATCTTCTAAATCATCAAAACCGACAATAGCGATATCTTTACCTGGTATTTTTCCTAATGCTCGCATCTGTTCAATTGCTCCATAAGCAATCACATCATTAAAACAAACAACGGCTTCTATATTAGGTTCAACATCAAGTACTTCAATCATTGCATTACGCCCACCGTTACGATTGGTGGCAGATTGAATACATAATTTTTTAGCATAAGGCATATCTGCTAATAACATTGCTTCAGTAAAACCAGATAAACGTTGATGGTAATCAGAAATAGATTCTAAACCGCCAATGAACGCAATTTTTTTATAGCCTTTAGCCAGTAAATGTTCTGTTGATAATTTAGTACCGGTAAAGTTATCAGGTAAAACAGTCGCAACTTTAGCGCCTGATATTTCTCGCATTATGTTCACCACAGGAAATCCTTGATCAACCAGCTTATTAGTCCATTCAGATGTTGTTCCCGGTGCCGGACAAATAATAAATGCAGCAACATTATATTCTTTTAAGTTTTTGACCAATTGCTCCTGAGTTTGCACACTTTCGCCACTATTAACTAACATAGAGAACATGCCCATTTTTCTGATTTGTTCTTCTAAACCAACTGCCAGTTGTGCTGAGTAAGGATTCGTTAAGTCATTGATAACGATTGCCACGAGGTTTGAACGACGGCTTCTTAATGATGCGGCATCTCGGTTATATACATAACCGGTTTTTTCAATGGCTTTTTCAACCTTTAATTTGGCTTTATCGCTCACTTTTTCACTTTGAGTTAGTACCAAAGAAACCGTTGATTTTGATACACCCGCTTCTCTTGCAACATCAAATACAGTGACACTTTTAATGGTTGATTTATCGCTCATAGTGATAACTTCCTAGCCTAACTAATGTTACATAGAGATTAAATTGATTGAATTATAACTAAGCACAAGGTATATTGATATTAATTGGAACGTTCCAAAATAAAATAAACACACATTAATCATAAGTGGAATACGAACAATATGAAACGGCTTACATTAATTCAACACTATTTAAAATCAAAAAAATGCAGAAATATCATTTCACTAGGTGTTTTTTCATTTGCAAGTTTGTGTCTTGTTGCTAATGCCAATGCAGCAAAAACCATTGAAGATAACACTATTTGGGTCGACCCTTTTATTGGCACAGGTGGTGATGGTCATACTTTTCCTGGTGCAGTTGTTCCTTTTGGCATGGTGCAATTAAGCCCAGATACAGCATCGGTGAGCCGAGGCGTTGATCCACAATCAGAAATTTATAAACATAGTGCTGGATATCATTATGATGATAGCACTATTACAGGCTTCTCCCATACCCACTTTAGTGGTACTGGACACTCCGATTTAGGCGATTTATTGATCATGCCTTTCACTGGTACAGCTCATACAGAAGTTGGAACGGTTGAAAATCCAGATTCAGGTTATCGTTCTCGTTTTAGCCATGATAATGAACAAGCAAGTCCGGGTTATTATGCTGTTGAACTATCTGATTACAATATTAAAGCAGAGCTCACAGCAACCGCCAGAGCGGGCTTACATAAATACACGTTTAAAGATGATAAACCGGGTCAGGTAATAATTGATTTAACGTCATCAATTTATAACTTTAGCAATAAAGTAATATGGAGCGATGTACGTGTTATCGATAATCAAACTTTAGTTGCATATCGTTCAACCAATGGCTGGGCAAAACAAAGAGAAATGTATTTTGCGATTAAATTTTCTCGCCCTTTTGATTCTATTGATCTAATAAATCAAGACAATACACGTTATCGCTGTAATGGTTGTTTAGATAATAATAATGGTAATAAGCCTTCTACTATCGTTAACTCTGCCATTGAGCATACTGCGGGTAAAGCAATAAAAGTATTAGCACATTTTAAAGATCCAGATAGTGAACCTTTATTAATTAAAGTGGGTTTGTCAGCGGTGAGTCGATCTAATGCACTTGAAAATTTAACTGCTGAAATTAATCACTGGGATTTTGCAACTGTGAAACAACAGGCAAAGCAGCAATGGCAGCAGCAGTTATCAGTGATTGAAGCGAAAGGCTCTACCTCACAAAAACGTCAGTTATACACTGCGATGTACCACACACTACAAGCACCTTCAATTTATCAAGATGTAAATGGTCAGTACCGTGGTGTTGATGGTGAAATTCATCAAGCAATAGATTTCAATAACCATACTTTATTTTCATTATGGGATACTTATCGCGCTTTACATCCATTATTAACTTATATAGCACCTGATAAAGTGCCTGATATGATTAATTCTATGCTGGCGCATTATCAACAAAGCTACGATAAAATATTACCGATTTGGTCATTTCAAGGTCATGAAACTTGGACTATGATTGGCTACCACGCTGTTTCTGTTATTGCTGATGCCTATTTAAAAGGGATCAGAGGCTTTGATGAAAAACTTGCATTACAAGCGATGACTGATACAGCAAACCACCCAAGTTACGATGCTATTGATGATTATAAAGCCTTTGGTTATGTGCCTATGGATAAACTCAGCGAATCTGTCTCTATTACTTTGGAATATGCCTATAACGACTTTACCATTGCAAAAATGGCCCAAGCTATGGGTGATAATAAACTGGCTGAATCGTTTTATGAACGTGCAGAATCTTACAAAAACGTATTCGACCATGATGTTAAATTTATGCGCGGTAAAGACTCTAAAGGTATTTGGGATGTAAACTTTGATGCTGAAGATGCTAAATTAATGGGCCCATTTACTGAAGGTAATAGCTTTCAGTACACTTTTTATGTACCCCATGACGTTGACGCTTTAATTGACTTAATTGGCGGAGATGACGCTTTTGAAACCCGATTAGATGTATTATTTAATAAAGAACTGAGCCATGAAAAAATTAAAGAGCATGAAGATATTGCTGGTTTAATTGGACAATATGCTCATGGAAATGAACCAAGTCATCATATTGCATATTTGTACAATTATGCAGGTAAACCATGGCGTACTCAGGAGCGTATTCGTCAAATAATGGATACTTTATCTTCTGATAAACCAGATGGTTTGGCAGGTAATGACGATGTAGGTCAGATGTCTGCTTGGTATATTTTTTCTGCCATGGGTTTCTACCCTGTTGCACCTGGAGATTTAACTTACGCAATTGGTGCGCCGCAATTACCGTACATTGCAATACAACTTAATAATGGTAAAACATTTAGTGTTGATGCAAAAAACCTATCTAAAAGTCATAAATACATAAAATCAGCATCTATTAATGGTCGCCCGCTTAATCGTAGCTTCATCACCCATCAAGATATTATCAGTGGTGCAAGTATCGAATTTGTGATGTCTGATAAGCCTAATAAATCTTGGGCAAATAACGCTATTTCTCGTCCTCCTTCAATGAGTCGTCATTAAGTCATAATGTGCCCAGTATGGTCTGGGCTAAGGAACCCTTATGTCAAAAATAACACAGTTTAAATTACTCTCTGTGCTCACTACTATTGCGCTCGCTGCATGTGGTGATGATCAAAAAGCAACAGATAAACAAGCAAAAATCATAACAGCGACATCTCCTAATTGGGTTAAAACCCCGGTTGATTTTGTTGATCCATTCATTGGTACTGAAGGTGTTTATAACCATAGACAAGCAGCTAATGTCGTACCGGGAGCAGTATTACCCCATGGTATGTTTAATTTTGGTCCTGAACATGCTTATACCCAAGATTTATTAGATGAGAGTGAAGGTATAAAAAAGCGCGTTATCGCCGAACAAGGTCGTTTACCGGTTTCTCCCGGCGGTTATAACTATGGTGCGAGCCGTATTAAAGGCTTTTCATTTACTCGCTTATCTGGCACTGGTTGTTTAGGTGCCTCTGGTGATATTCCGGTTCTGCCATTTACGAATGACATCACACATTCACCTGATACTGATATGCTAGATGCTTATTATAGTGCTGGATTTAGCCATGATAATGAAACTGCTATCCCTGGTTATTATCAAGTTAAAATGGATAACGGTGTCAATGTTGAACTCAGTGCAACAACTCGATCAGGTATTGCTAAGTTTAGTTTTGATAAGCCTGACAATGCCAAGTTATTATTTAAAACAGCAGCCTCACAGTTAGGCAGCGGTAATGCAAAAACCCAAGTAAACTTGAAAACGGGTGAAATTACGGGCTCAGTTACCAGTGGAAATTTTTGTGGTTATTTAGGTGAATATAACCGTCGAGATTATTACACATTGCACTTTGTTGCAAAGCTAGATGTGCCTTTAACGGGCTCTGGTGGTTGGCAAGACGATAAAGTGACTTACAATACACTTAGCGCACAAGGTGGTATGGGTTATGGTGACAATGGTGTACCAAAGCTTGGTAAAGGTTCTGGAGTGTGGGTTGATTTAGATTTATCAAAACAGCAAATAGCGACCATGAAAGTGGGTATTTCGTATGTTAGTTTAGACAATGCCCGCGCTAATTTGAATAAAGAACAAAACGATGCGCAAACTTTTGCGCAAACACGTAAAAAAGCTTATAACGCTTGGCATAATGCGCTTAATAAAATAAAAGTCGCGACACAAAAAACAGAGCAGTTAACGACTTTCTATACCGCGTTATTCCACTCACAATTTCATCCTAATGTGTTTAGTGACGTGAATGGTGAGTATGTTGGCTTTGATCAAAAAACACATCACATTACAGCAAATCAAAATGCGCAATATGCTAACTTTTCTGGTTGGGATGTGTACCGCTCACAATTACAACTAGTCAGTTTGTTAAACCCGAAACGCGGTAGTGACATTGCACAATCACTTTATAATCAAGCTGAACAATATAATGGCGTATGGGATCGATGGACACATAATTCAGGCCCTACAGGCGTAATGAGTGGTGATCCTTCAAGTATTGCAATCGCTAATTTTGTTGCTTTTGGTGCTAGTGACTTTGATGTAAAGGGGGCTTACGCATCATTAATTCAAGCAGCTAAAAATCCAACCGAACTTGATTTAAGTGATGAAGGTTGCCCGGTATTTTGTCGTGGTCAACATCCTTCTTTAGACCAATGGTTAGATATAAATTACATTTCAGATCAGTCTAATAGCTGGGAAGGTGCTTCTGAAACACTTGAGCAAGCTTCAGCTGATTTTGCGTTGTCACAGTTAGCACAAAGCTTAAATAAGCCTGCAGATGCACATCATTTATTAAGTCGCTCAGGATATTGGAAAAACTTATTTAACCCAGTAGCCACTGCCGAGCAAGGTTATATTCAAGGCCGCAATACTGATGGCAGCTTTAAAGATAAGTTTGATGCGAATAGTGGGCACTTATTTGTTGAAGGCAGCCCAGCGCAATATCTTTGGATGGTGCCATTTGATGGTCAAGGACTGAATAACTTACTTGGTGGCGATGACATTATGACAAGGCGTCTTGATCAACATTTTCATAAACCGGATGGTAGCTGGGTATTATTTAGAGACGATGCCACTTATGCTGATGTATCAAATCAACCTTCTATTGCTTCACCTTGGATGTATTTATTTACGGGGAATGCGCACAAAACCCAAGACACGGTTCGTGAAACGATTAATCAATTATGGAATAACACGACTAAAGGGATCCCTGGGCAAGACGATTTAGGACAAATGTCATCTTGGTATGTTTTTTCAGCATTAGGTTTATATCCATTAACACCTGGAAAAGCGGATCTCGTAGTCACAAGTCCTCTTTTTGAACATGCACAACTGGGTAATTTAACCATTAATGCACCTGAGGCTTCAGATCAAAATCGTTATATTACGGGGTTAAAAGTAAATGGCGTTGATAGCTTAAAAAGCTGGATTAATAACAATTACATTAAGAAAAATGTCGTGTTAGATTTTACTTTGAACAATACACCTAACCTTGCCTTTGGCCAAGCACTAACACTGCGTCCGCCTTCATACGCGACAACGCAGTTGGCAACAAATAACACTGCACTAAAGAGTATAGCGCAATGAAATCTGTCATTTGTTTTGGCGAAGCCTTAATTGATTTTTTAAATACCAGTAAACAAACTGAAGGTTTGTTACAACTGAATAATTATCGTCAATATCCAGGTGGGGCACCCGCAAATGCTGCAGTTGCAATCGCAAAGTTAGGCGGCAATGCCTACTTGGCGGGTCAAGTTGGTGACGATGCTTTTGGCGATTTTTTGATTAATGCTTTAACACAATATCAGGTTAAAACCGATTTTGTTGCTAAGCACGCCACTGCCAAAACGGCATTAGCGTTTGTGATGTTAGATGATCAAGGTGAGCGTAGCTTTGCATTTCATCGTCAACAAACAGCTGATGTTTTGGTAACACCCCATCAAGTAAGTGATGCGTGGTTTAGACATGATGGGATATTTCATATTTGTAGTAATACATTAACTGATAAAGATATTGCTACAACCACTTATTTTGCAGTAGATAAAGCATTGCAGTTTAATTGTACTGTTAGTTTTGATGTTAACTTAAGGCACAATTTATGGCCAACGCAACAAGCTGACCGTAGTGTGATAAATAAGTTAGTTGAAAAGTCACATATCATAAAGTATTCAAAAGATGAGCTAGTTTATTTAGCAAATGGTGATATCGAAACATATATAACACATTGCTTAAGTCAAAGCTGTGAGCTCATTATTATCACCGATGGTGCAAATGATATAGCCTATTACAGTCGTGGATTTAAAGGCTCAGTCACACCACCACCCATTAATGCGATTGATACTACCGCCGGTGGAGATGGATTTATTGGCGGTGTTTTATTTGCCTTAAGCCAACAAAAAAACGCAAATGACTTACTCAAAAGCCAAAGTACATTGGAGCATGTTATTGCCTTTGCAGCTACGTGTGGTGCTTTTGCAGTAAGCAAGCCGGGCGCATTTCCCGCATTACCAAACAAAACAGATATATTAAATCAATCAAAGCGCTTTATTGATATTTTTTCGGAGCAATAAATGAATTTTCACGATCGCGATTTT
>Ga0105356_10000986_pt1 | contig 27914 bp, 18 predicted proteins | sample GOMGulsemesocosm_3_FD_83502 | JGI IMG/M metagenome (GOLD analysis project Ga0105356, IMG submission 83502) | Methane-oxidizing microbial communities from mesocosms in the Gulf of Mexico - GOM9D Gulf of Mexico | ecosystem: Environmental > Aquatic > Marine > Cold seeps | place: Gulf of Mexico... | reverse complement strand
GCTTTTAAAGATTCTGAGAACATAGTTCTTCCTGTTACATTAAAGACTTTAAGAATGAGTCATTGTGGAACAGTAACGTCAATAATGAACGCTAGTGGAAGGAATTTAACAGAATTGCAATTACAGAATAATGCGATATCTTATGTTGGTAATGTGAATACATGGGGCGAAATGACTAAGTGCGAATTGCAAAACAATACATTGGATGTCGCTTCAGTTGATAGAGTACTGTCTGGTTTAAGAAATACCTATTCTCAAAATCAAGTTTTGACACTATTAAACTTATCGGGTAATGTCGCGCCTACAGGAGGAAACACAAATGCGGATTACCTTTATTTAGATACTCAAGGTGTAACAGTAATAATTGATTAATAAATTTATAACAATGTCAAATAAAAAATTAGAAAAGAAATACAAACTGGTCTGGAATTCTGATTTAGAAATCCTTTTCTATTCTGAAAAAGAAGGTTCTATTTCTGTTGGAGGTAACAGCTATGTATTCGACGCAGACACAAAAGAAGAAATAGATGCAAAAATCCTAGAATTAGGACTAATAGTAATAGATCCAAATTAACAAATAATGTTATGATTAAGTTAGACACCTCTATTTTAGGGATATTAAAATCCATTGGATACATAATTCTTGGAGTTAGCACATGGCTTTCCTCAAAAGGGATTAACACTTATGTCTTTTATGTTTTAATTGGATTTATGGTCATGGACATGATTCTTGGATGGATTAAAGCTTCTGTGGTTGATGAATTAGAAAATCCAACATCTAAAAAAGCAAAAAAAGGGATTTTAACCAAAGCTATAATGTTTGTTATTCCTGTAGTCTCTGGTTTGCTCTGGGGGATGTTTGATAAAGAGAATGCAATCAAAGTAGTGAACGTTCAGCTTATGGCTTTGACGGCTGCTGAAGGATATTCCAATATCGCAAATGCTTATACTATTTATACTGGGGAATTGCTAGAAGAATTTGATGCCGTAACCTATGTGTTTAAAAAAACGGCAAATAAAATAAAATTATTATTAAATAAAATTTATAACTGATGGAATTAAAAGTTTTAAGATACAACAGTGAATTAGACTATACAGACGGATTGTTATTTATTGGTGACAGATTTGAATGTTATACGATTGAAGACGAAGGACGTACTATAAAAGTGCATGGAAAAACAAGAATACCAGATGGTAGACGAAAAGTTGAATTAAGAACTGAAGGTGGATTTCATCAAAGATATTTAAAAAAGTTCGGAGCTGATTTTCACAAAGGAATGCTTTGGGTTAAAGATGTTCCTGGTTTCGAATTTATTCTTATACATATAGGTAATGACGATGATGATACAGCAGGCTGTTTGTTAGTTGGATCTACTGCTGATAAGGATAAAGGATTTATAGGTGGTTCAACCAAAGCTTATAAAGAAATGTATATAAAAGTACGTGACGCTTTATTGCGAGGAGAAGAAGTTTATATAACCTATCAAACATTTGGATAATGAAAAATTATAAAAACATATTGTTAATAGTTTTGGCTCTGGCCATGGCTTGGTTAATTCGTGAGAAACTTAATTCGGTGAAGTACCAGAAAAGGGTTGAATCAAATTTACTTGCAAAAAGTGATTCTATTTCAAACTTTGAATTAAAAAATGGTCAACAGGTAGCCTCTATAAGATCATTGGAGGTTTCAGAAAAGGAACTGAAAAATCAAATTTGGGTGAAAGATGATAGCCTTAGTTTGATGATTAAGAAATTTAAATATATAAAAGCGGCTGTTGTTATTAAAACAGTTGTGCAAATAGATAGCATACCTATATATTATGATGTTCCGGTACCATGTGAATTTCATCGTGAATTTAAATTAGATAATCCAGATTATAGTTTAAAAGGCATATCAACACATTTAGGAATAACAATAAAGGATCTGTTAATACCAAACACTCAAAGATTGGTATTAGGATGGAAGCGGAGTTATTTTAAAAACACACTTACGGCAGATATTACAAATTCCAATCCTTTGATAAAAACTATTGGTCTTTCTTCGCAAATTGCAACGGTCCCAATTAAACGATTTGGTGTTTCTGTGTTTGCTGGGTATGATATTCGATTAAAACCAACTGTTGGAGTGGGTGTGACTTATACTCCTTTCTATTTTTGAAATACAATAATTATCGTTTGTTTTTATATAACTCACACTAATATTTCAGCAACCCTTATTTATACTCATTCTAAACAAATATATATCTATATTTGTAAAACAAAAGAGTCGAATGCTTCAACATCCGACGTCTTTTAATTAACTGTAATAGATCTTAGCCAGTTCCGTAAAAACCATGGCTAACTTGAAAAAATTTTTCTTGCTCCATTTAATGAAGCACTTAATGCACTTTTTAATGTTTCTTTTCATATATTATATGTTTTAAAGTTTATAATCTTTAAAATTACATCTTATTTTTTCTAAAACTCCTGTGGTCTTAAAATACTTTAATAAAACTTTTCAACATTTTTTTATAAGATTTATTAAAAAACATCTTAAAGTTAGGTTAGTACCTACTTTGAACATAGATACTTAATTAGGTTTTTTTGTTTAATTAATATTTACTACATTTATAATCTAGCCGAAAGGCTCTTTTTCATAGCAATTTTTAACCACTCTATGCGTAGAGTGGTTTTTTTATTAAAACTCTGGAGAGTTATCAATTATATCTTTTTTATAAACTCCAGTAACTTCTTTAACATATCTTTTCGTCATTTTAGAATCACTATGGCCATATTGATTTCTGATCGAATCTAATTCGATACCAGCCTTCAGCTTGTCATCTCCTCCTTTATGTTTGTAGCTATACATGTTTACATCAATCCCTAATCCATCTTTTACAATGCGTTTCCATCGTTTGGTTGCAGTATCTCTTTTTATGGCAGTAGGACCAGGAATAAAATCAATGTATTTACCAATATTACCTCTCCCCTTTTCTCTATAGCTTCCAAATAAATAAAAATCTTTTGGGTACATAGATAATTCCATATTAAAAAGCATGTTATATAAATGAGTGTTGATCGTTACGTTTCGTGATTTTGTTCCGGACTTTGTTATTTTAGGAGGTAACCGTATTTCGTTATTCTCTAAATCAATCATATTCAATTGAATTGAAAGGATCTCTTTTGGTCTAATACCAGTATGATACTCAGTTTCTAAAAAATTACAGAAAAAAGGATGATTAGCACATAATTCTGTTTTTATTATCTGATGTTCTTTTACTGTAGCAGGTTTATTAGCAACACTTTCTTCTTGAGGTAATCTTCTTATTTTAGTAACTGGGTTGTGCTCTAAAATATCCCACTCCAGTAATTCATCAATAACAGCACTCAAATAGTTGAGGTTTTTATTATATGACTTATTAGACCATTTACGCTGTTCTTTTGCTTTGAGTATAATAGTACGAATGTGAGATCGTTTAACGTCCAATATCTCAAGGTAATCAAGCGACAAAGCAGAAATAGAAGTCTTTACAAACCCTACAGTTCCTCTATATCCTAAATATGTTTTTGGAGCTAGGTATTCTTTTTTCTTTTTGAGACCAAAATCTAAAGCTTCAACAAGCGTCATACCTGTTTCAGTAGCTTCAACTTCTCCAAAAGGATTCCAATTGTTTTTAAGTTTGTGATGCAGGACCTTTATCAGCGCATTCGCTTCTTTGTTTCTCTCTGCTAAACTTTCAATGTAGTTAATGCCACATTTGTATCTTTTCTGACGTCCACGATATCTGAAATGGACATACCATCCGTTATCTGACTTACATACTTTGGGCTTTGTGTAAATTGACTTTATCATTTTAATTTTTAAAACAAATTAAAATGCTTGCGGAGGTGTCAACTTAGTTAAAGAGTACAATTCTGTGTACTTTTTGTGTCTTTTTAAATTTTACTCTTGGTAAACCCCTGTAAATACAGGGGTTTCAAGAGCTAGCGGAGAATGAGGGATTCGAACCCCCGGAGGTGTGACCCTCAACAGTTTTCAAGACTGCCGCATTCGACCACTCTGCCAATTCTCCAAGTGTCTCATCAGGTATTCCCTGAATGCGGATGCAAATATACACTGCTTTTATGATACCATCAACATTTTTTTTAATTATTTTCAAATTAAAAAATAATCCTCTGAAAACAAAAAAGTTAGAATATCATTTTTTCACATTACTACCATATCTGAACATAATTAATCTTTAAAAACGTAATTTTGATGCCTAAAAAAAACACCAATGACATTTGAATACGAAATCCTTTTATTAATAGTTATAGGTTTTTTGGCTGGTGCTATCAATACTATAGCAGGTGGTGGTACATTATTAACATTACCTCTTCTAATTTTTCTTGGACTGCCTCCTGCAGTTGCAAATGGAACTAACAGAATTGCGATTCTCTTTCAAACTGCTTCTTCGGTAGCTGGTTTTAAAAGCAAAGGAGTAAACACATTTCCTTTCAGCTTATATATAGGAATTTCTGCTTTTTTTGGTGCATTAATAGGCGCTAAAATTGCCATTGACATCAAAGGAGAAACCTTTAATAAAATATTATCCGTAGTTATGGTCATCGTTGTACTACTTATTGTATTCAAAAAGAAATCTACCTTTTTAGATACAGTAACTGAACGTACTACAGGAAAACATTTATGGTTTTCTATAATTGCTTTCTTTTTTATAGGCATTTACGGAGGTTTTATAAATGCTGGAATTGGTTTTATTATGCTACTCTTACTTCCAATGCTAAATAAAATATCTTTAGTAAAGGCAAATGCAACCAAAGTAACTGTTGTTTTTATTTATACGATTGCAGCCGTAGTCCTGTTCATTCTTAACGACAAAGTCAATTGGAAATATGGATTGATACTGGCCATTGGAAACTCATCTGGCGCATGGATTGCTAGTAGGTACTCGGTTAAAAAAGGAGATGGTTTTATCAGAATGGTTTTACTCGTTGTAGTTTGTGCAATCTCCATAAAACTTTGGTTTTTCTAAACTTCGTACAAATTGGCTCTTCCAATAATTTTGTAAATAGCGCTATTTACAAAATAAAGGTTTCCTTTTTTTTATATAACAAGAAAATAAATTATAGTTTTTCTTCCCAGTAAACACTATCAAAACCTCTAAATCTTTAAAATTTACAGTCTAATTTTCACAAAGTTTTTCTAACTTCGCAAAAAATATTTTTTATGTCAAATTCTTTCGGAAAACTGTTTAAAATAAGCACCTTTGGTGAATCACATGGACCAGCTATTGGTGGGGTAATTGACGGATGTCCTCCAGGAATTGAATTGGATTTCGAAGCCATTCAAAATGAATTGAATCGAAGAAAACCAGGACAGTCTAAAATTGTAACACAACGTAAAGAACCGGATGAGGTAGAATTCTTATCAGGAATTTTTGAAGGTAAAACTACAGGTGCATCTATTGGTTTTTTGATTAAAAACACCAATCAAAAATCAAATGATTATTCTCATATCGCGACAACTTACCGTCCTTCTCATGCCGATTTTACTTACGATAAAAAATACGAAGGAAATAGAGATTACAGAGGTGGAGGTAGAACATCTGCACGAGAAACTGCCAATTGGGTAGTCGGTGGTGCTGTTGCCAAACAAGTTATCTCTAACATAAAAATAAACGCATATACTTCATCTATAGGAAATATTCACGTAGAGACTCCTTACCAAGAGTTAGATTTCAATCAAATTGAAGCCAATATTGCCCGTTGTCCAGATGCTGAGAAAGCAGAAGAGATGATTGACTTTGTCTCAAAAATAAAAAAACAAGGTGATACCGTTGGAGGTGTCGTTACTTGTGTCATTCAAAACGTACCTGTGGGATTAGGAGAACCTATTTTCAACAAATTACATGCTGCTCTTGGACAAGCAATGCTTTCCATTAATGCCGTAAAAGGATTTGAATATGGAAGCGGTTTTGAAGGCGCCTCAATGAAAGGAAGTGACCACAATGATTTGTTTAACACAGATGGCTCTACCAAAACGAATAACTCTGGAGGTGTTCAAGGAGGTATTAGCAATGGAATGGATATTTATTTTAAAGTAGCTTTTAAACCTGTTGCCACATTGATTCAAAAACAAATGACCATAGATACAGAAGGAAATGAAGTTGAAATGATGGGTAAAGGACGTCATGATCCATGTGTTGTTCCTAGAGCAATTCCTATTGTAGAAGCAATGGCAGCAATGGTATTAACTGACTTTATGATGTTGAACCAAGCTAGCAAATTCTAATTTTATTCTCGCTAGATTAATACATTAAGTACATTTTCAATAGGATCCTCCATGTCTTTCCGAACGAGGCACGAGGAAGAATCTCATGTATTATTACTAATAGAACTTATTTGTAAAAGAGCTGTGTCTGAAATACTTCCTGCGCCAGTAAGACAAGTATCCAAAACGCTTCGTTATAAAAAAACTAAGGAAAATAACCTCTAAAACTTATTTCGCTTTGTTTTTCTTAGCACCATTGGCTTTTACAAAAGAAGCCCAACCGCTATAATTTTTTCCACCTACAACCACTCCACTGTTGTAAAAATGACAAACTGCTGCTGCCAAACCATCAGTAGCATCCAAGTTTTTAGGTAGTGTTTTCAAATTCAATACACTTTTTAACATCAAAGCGACCTGTTCTTTACTGGCATTTCCATTCCCTGTAATTGCCATCTTTATTTTTTTTGGCAAATACTCTGTAATTGGAACTTCTCTCGACAACCCTGCCGCCATAGCTACTCCCTGAGCTCTTCCCAATTTCAACATAGACTGCACATTTTTACCAAAGAAAGGAGCTTCAATAGCAATTTCATCAGGATGATAGGTATCTATTAATTCTATAGTTCTATCAAAAATTAATTTTAATTTGGTATACGGGTCGTCGTATTTTTGCAACAGCAATTCGTTCATCTGAATGAATTCCATTTTCTTTTTTACAACTTTAATCAAACCAAAACCCATAATTGTAGTTCCTGGATCAATGCCTAAAATAATACGTTCTGTACTCAAAATAAATAAATTGGATTTGTCTATTCAAATAGTTTCTGTTTTCTTTGTAACTTCCTCACTATTTCTACTTCGTAACGAAGATAAAAAAATTGTAGATAGTGTTACTCTTTATTATGCAGAATAAATTATCCGTGAATAAATTTTTCTTACAGCCAAATAAAACTTTAGTCCTTTTCCTAAAGCTTATTATTGTCGGAGTAGCCATTTATACTATATATTTAAAAATCTATGATAGCTCAATTCCTGAATTTCATTTTAAGGCATCTACTTTGATCTTCCTTTCAATACTATCATTTTTCAATTGGTTGTTTGAAATTTTAAAATGGAAATCTCTCGCAAACACCTTACAAAAAACCACCTTTAAAGCGGCTCTAAAACAAAGCCTTAGCGCGCATACTGTTGCCATTAGCACCCCTAACAAAATTGGAGAATACGGAGCGAAAATTCTGTTTTTCAGAAAAAAATTCCATAAAAGAATTGTAGTTCTCAATTTTATAGGAAACAGCTATCAAATGTTTACAACCGTAATTTTTGGCGCATTTGGTCTCTTTATTTTTTTACAGAAATTCAATACCATTACCTACAAAACAAACTATATTTTACTTATTTGTTTTTTAAGTGGGCTTGTATTTCTCTTAGTATTTAAGAAAAAATTACTATTAAAAAGAGTGTACAACTTCTTTAAAAACATTCCTACAACTGTGCATTTTAAAGTCGCTTTATACGCTACAATTAGATACCTGATTTTTTCACATCAATTTTACTTTTTATTACGAATTTTTGATATTCCGTTTTCTTATACAACCTTAATTCCAATTGTATTTAGCACCTATTTGATTGCATCAAGCATTCCAGGTTTTTCTCTTTTCGATTTTGCTATAAAAGGCTCTGTTGCTTTGTGGCTGTTTGGCTTTTTGGGAATTAATGAAATTGCTATAACCTCTATAATATTTACTTTATGGATTTTTAACTTTGCCATACCTGCACTAATTGGAAGTTATTTTGTGTTTCAATTCAAACTTCAAAACCAGCTTCATTATGATTCTAATTAGCAGCATTGTAACCTTACTTTATGCAATCGTTATTATTTCATTGCTATATGGTCTTTTAAAAACACCCTCTTTTAAAGCGAACTCTTCAACGGCTGTTCATAAATTCTCTATATTGATTCCTTTTCGAAATGAAGAGGTCAATTTACCAGACCTGCTCAAAAGTATTTCAAGTATCGAATACCCAAAATCATTGTATGAAATATTACTATTAGACGATGCTTCTGAAGACAATTCCGTTTCTATAATAAATGATTTCATCAACACAAATCCAACGCTCCCGATACAAGTTTTAAAAAGCCCTTATATTTCAAAAAAAAGAGCACTTGATTATGGTATCCGAAATGCAAAATTCGATTGGATCATTACCACTGATGCGGATTGTATTTTACCTCATTTATGGTTGCAAACTTATGATTCATTTCTGAGTAAAAACAAGTCAAAGTTAATTGCAAGTCCCGTTGTCTACAGCACTTCAAATTCTTTTCTTGACACCTTTCAAGAACTGGATTTTTTAAGCTTGATGGGAAGTACTATAGGAGGGTTTGCTATCCAAAAACCATTTTTGTGTAATGGAGCCAATTTATGTTATTACAAGCCTGCCTTTCTTGAATTGAATGGTTTTGAAGGCAATGAAAATATTGCGAGTGGTGATGATATTTTTCTATTGGAAAAAATGGTCAATTCTTATCCTAAAGAAGTCTACTTTATGAATTCAAAAGCTGCAATTGTACGTACCAAGCCTCAAGAAACCTTTAAAGATTTGGTATCACAAAGATTGAGATGGGCAGCTAAAACAACAGCCTATAAAAATAAATTCGGAAAAATAGTAGGAACTCTTGTTTTTACAATGAATCTTCTTTGGTTGGTTTTACTTCTAAACTGTATTTACAATTATCAATTATTTATAGCCGTATTTTTCACAAAATTCACAATTGACTACCTACTGATAAAAAAAACAGCAAACCTCTTAAGCAGAAAAACTGCATTTAAAACTTATTTCTTAAGCAGTTTTATTTATCCTGTTTTTACTGTATTTATTGCCTTGCAATCATTTACTAAGGAATACAGTTGGAAAGGAAGAAAATCTTTAAAATAGCCTTCTTATTTTGACTCTTATCTCAATCAATTACTCACCGAAGAGTCCTGTTACAATAGTTTCTATGTTCACCAACAGATAAACAATAACAACTAGTGCAACAAGTAATACAATTGCTCTTTTATTATTAGGCTTTTTACGTCTTTTTATTCTACTCATCTTTATTTATTCTGCGGGGATTAACACCAATTAAACATCAAAACAACATGTTTAGGTGCATTCCTAATTTATATTGCTAATGTAACTAAATCAAAATAATTTGCATAAAAAAATCAGTTTGAGAATTGTCAAACTGATTTTTAATCCCATCAGTGGGTTTAATTGATATAATTCTCTGATGCTTGCATCAAGGTAGTTGTTTATAATATTGAAAAAATTACATTTTCTTCATTTGTTGTTTCATCATCTTTATCTGATCATTCAACATTCCATGTTTGTCTAATTTCTTTGCTTCATTTAACAACAAGGTAGCTTCTCTTTTTCTTCTTTTGTGCATAGCTACACCTGCTAAATTTAATTTAGCCATGGCAATATCATGATCCATTGACAATCCTATTTTCAAAGCTTTTTTAAATAATTTTTCCGCTTGAGTCATACTTGTTTGTGTAAGCATCAATCCTTGTAAGAAATAGTAATAAGCTTCTTGAGATTTTCTCAATGCACTAGATGGGTTTTTAATATATGCCAACCATTTCTGAGCACCTGGAAAATTTTGTTTTCTTATTTGTAAAAAAGCCAGCAACAAAAATTCATTCTTATAATAAAAGAATACAAATATTCCGGCTAGTAACAAAATCATTATCCCATTCATAATATTTTCATCTATGAATTGGAACACTGCCCAAACCGATATTCCTGCTGTGATTGCTAATTTGATGTATTTATTAAACATAATTTACAATTAATTTGTGTATTTATTGATCCGTATTTTCTATTTCGAAACAATTATTCTTTAATCAGTCGCAAATTTACATTTTTTGACAAACATATAGGAATTTAAATGAACTCAATATCAAAATATTTAAAGTGACACATGTGATTTAAACAATATCCAGTTGTAAAGCCATATTTTTTTTCCATCTTAGAAAAAAACGAGCCTATATATAGCTCAACTTGCAAGTAGCAACAGTTATTTTTTTAGACTTATAGATACATAAAAGCACTCTGAAAAAATTATTTCAGAGTGCTCAATCTACTTCTTAATTTGTAAATAGTTATAGAGGTCAGTAGATTAAATTCCTAATAGCTAGCTGTCAAATACAATGTTTGACTCTTTTGTATTTCCTCTTCTTCAAAAACCACTGATAGTCTGTCTTTATTTTGAATAAAACTCTTCACCTCAACTACTTTTTGATCTACTTTTAAAATGATATCCTTTACTTGTTTTTCTGCTGGCAATTGCAATGAGAATTCTTGAATTTTTAAAAATCCATATTTCATCTCCAAACTATTCATTTGTTTGTTCTTAAATTGTAATTGAGAAAAAGTTCCCCATCCTTCAGCTACTGTAAAAGGTGCTCTAAAATCTTCTGGAGTTAATTTCGGAGCAAAAGATAATTTTCCTTTTGGTCCATGATACTCATATCCACAAACAGAAATAAACACACCATAACTTGCCATAGACCTGCTGTAATGATCACTGCATTCTATTTCATTGTATGGGTTTCTAATGGAACAGTGGTATCTATCATGCACAGCTTTCATAGTTGCTAACCCTTCTAGTAACATCCCTTCGCTAATCATATGTGAAGCTACTTGATATTCAAATCCGTTCATACATTCATCAAAATACCCACCAGGACCAAGCCAGGTTTCTGAATTGTTTGGTCTTTTATCCATTCCTGGAACAGCTTTTTCAACGCCTCCTTTTGGCCAAGTACACATAATAGTTCCCGCCTCTCCTTCGGTTGCATAAATACGAACTCCTTTTATTGGTTTGTTTTGCTCTTGGTATAAAAATGCATCTGGAGCAAAATTGTATTTCCAAATAGATTTCAGAGCAGATATACATTCGTCATGTGGTATGATTCTATCTTTTACACCAACTTGCCAAGCAAAACTTTGACCCAATACTTGATCTATCAAACAACCATCATTTGAATTGATTGCATTTGGATGTTTGGAATCTGGCTTGTGAATAAAATATTCTCCATTGTACAATTCTTTTACAATATTTTCGCGTCCTTTTACAAGTAAATAATTGCATGTTTCTGCAAAACCATCATCTTCTACTTCCAAAGCCATTTCTTTTCCAGCTGCCAATGCTCCTAAATAAAGAGAACTAATCCATCCCATAATTCCGTACCATGAAGCATCTAGTGTATTGTGTTGACCGCCTTCTAACAATCCGTCTTTATCCCTATCCTCATTGATAATAAATTGAACGGATTTTTTAATCTTGGTATAATTGGTTCTCAAAAATGTATCATCAGAAGCCATCTTATGTTCTCTATAAGTTCTCATGATTGTTCCACAATGCCCGTCATGTGCTACTTGTAAACCATAACCTCCGGCAGTTTCATCTCTATGTCCCAAAGCTCCATTTGAATTAAAACTTCTTCCATAATCAATATTTTCTCTTAATCCCATTTCGATAGACGGAAAAATTCTAGCCATTCCTTGAGCATATTGCCATACATGCTGACAAGTTCCTGGACAGCATTCTACACCTTCCCATCCCCAAAAACGCTCGTTGCTAAACCACAATGCGGTATTGGTTGCCAAACAATCTAAAGAAATAAAACTTCTATCCAATAGCCAGTATGGCAAAGTTGAATCGTACCATGTTTTATTCCATAATCGAGTCGTTTCTAATAAATTTCCATCATTTTTAACAACATATTCTGTTACTTCTTTGGCCGAATCAAATTGATTGTAATAATGACGTTTTAATATTTTAATATCATCCAAAGCCAATAGTTGTCCTGTCTCATTTTCTTGTTCGTTTAAGTAAGGAAAATACCAGGACACTACAAATGTTACTTCTTTTGTCTCGCCTGGTTTTAGTTTGAATTTCTTTCCTAAAACTCCAATAGATTTTTTACTAAAACCTTTTACTTGGTTTTTTTTAAGTTCATCAAATGGTTTTAAAGAATCTAACACATTTTCTGAATTGGTTACGGTAATTGAAGAAACTTTTGCCAATGATTTCCCATTTCCTCCCAACACAGCAAAGTTCATTGAACCATAACCTTGTTGTTTTTTAAGTTCTTTGGTCTCAGAGTTTACTGTATAATTTAGACTGGTGAAATTTTCATTTTGATGAATTTCATTTTTCCTTTTACCATAGGCATCAGCATCAACAAAAGGACAAACGGCATTTTCTAACCAAGACGCCAATTCTACTTTCACTTTTTTCTTTCCTGTATTGGTTACCTTGTAGGTCATTGTTGTCACTGGCAAAGCAGAATCTTTCGCTTCCAAAGGAATAAAAGGTGAAAATGCTTCTAAAGCTACTTTTACAGGAAAATCCTGATCTTCATAAGCTACTTTTCCAACAGGATATTCTCCTCTAAATTTAATATTTTTAAAGCCATCAGCATCCAACGTTTTTGTAAACGTTTTTCCCTTTCTCGTAACTCGTATTACGGCTCCTTGTTCTACAGACCTTTTTTCTCTTTTAAATACTTTCTCAGGATTTTTATAATGTCCACCTAAAGACATGGCATCAAACCGTTGTCCATGATCTTTTTCTCTACTATATTCCGTTTTAAAAATATGCCAAAGCCATAATTTACCATCGCCTCCTAGATATAATTGTCCACAGGCTATACCACCTATGGGCATTCCGATATGTTTCAATTCTCCATCTTCTGAACTAAAAACTTCTGGAATTCCTCTTTCAAACAAGGACTTTACCCAAGCTGGAGCTAATTTTTTATCAGCGGGTATCAAATGTTCATTATCTGAAAACACAAAAGGTCCTGCAAAAGTTGGCATGCTTACAGCTGCCAAACCTAAGCCTGTCAATTTCATAAATTCTCTTCTACCCACTACTGGTTTTGAAGGGGAACAACATCCACTATTAGGATCACAGTCATTTGAATTATTTGTACTCATAATGTATTGTATTTTGTATTATTTTTTTCCTTTTATTATTTTTCCGTCAGACAAAACAGTCAACTTTATATTTTCTAATTCTTTTTTTGAAAATTGCCCGATAAGATTTCCATTTATCAAGAGGTTTGATTCTTTATTGAATTGCACTCCTTCTACTTTTAAATAAACAGTGAAATTTTTACTCCAGTCCATTTTAATTTTATGCAATACAGATTTCATAGAAATATGCAACCCATCGGTATCGTTTTCAACTTTTTCAATTTTCACTCCATCAACACCTACATAAATTTTCTTCTCAACATTTACATAAGCACTTTTCAATCCTCTTAAAGCTTCTGCCAAACCGGTAAAAACTCCAGATCCTTCACCCCAACTTGGATGTGTACGCATGGCTGATTGTGGATGTGCTTCATGATCGATATTTTCTGGTCCCAAACCAAATGGATATATATTTGTATGTCTGTAAATGTTATTTTCTTTGTGTCTTGGATGATTCATTAGTACAACTGATGCTCTCGCCGCTGCCACTCCACGTTCCAATAAATCTTGTCGTCCCAATTCTTTTCCATACCAAATAAATGACCGTACCATTTCTGCTTGACGGGCATCTAAAAAAGTAGCATTATCGGCATTATCTACAGTAAATCCGCCAAAAGGAAATGCAGTATAAATAAAATGAGGTTCCCAACAAGCTTGTGTAAAAGTCACATAATCGATGCATTGCTCTCCTATAGATAAAACACTTTTATCTTCTGTTGCTCGGTACAAAGCTCCATAGCCTTCAATAGCCCAAAACAAGGCTAAATTCCCTCGAGCTACTTGATTTTGCCAACGATCTCTAGTAAATTCAAAAGGTCGATTTCCACAAGAAAAAAACTGTTCCATGTCTACCCATTTTTGTTCTGGCAAAACTTCTTTTTCTAAGTATTTTGCAATTTTATTTGCTCCTTTTAAATAGATGCTATTCTTTGTCGCATTATAAAGTTCTGCCAAAAACCACATACTAGCTGCCGGCTGAGCACTGTAGTATAAAACTGGAGAATGCTCCATGTTTTTTTGATCTACATAAGATGGTACCGCTCCTCTTTTATCTATAACCGTTAGCAACCAATCTCCATAAGGTTTTAAATAATTTACAATTCTTTCGTCTTTTTCAGATCTCAAATAATAATCTAATAAATGTGCTCCGGTTTTACTCATTATGGAAACATCGTACGAATCACTTTCTTTTAAGAAAAACTGATATTTCTTATTAATCGGATCCGTAAAACCAAGTCCCCATTTTTTGTCTTTAGCAGCATATAACAAAGCAAACATTCCATTTTTATTTTGAGGTGCTGACAAACAAAAATTGATTATTTGCCGTCCTTTTTTTATCAAATCTGAACGGTCTAATTTTTTCCCCCAATACCAAAATCCAGAGGCGTCTCTTGCATTGTTCCAAAAAGCTGAATTGTGCAATACATCATTCCACCAATTAATTGAAGACCGATAACCTCCTACTTCCAATCCGTTCATTTCCCATTCTAGCCAAGATCCTGTGTCTTTATATCCTTTTAGGGGCGTATCAATATTTTTGTAGGTATTTTTCCTCATGGTAATAGAATCAACAACTCTCAAGTATTCTGAAAAAGGCATTGCCAAATGTGTTCTATTTTCAAAAACTGGTTTTCCAAATTTTTCCCATTGAAATTTTGTTACTTGTTGAAATCCTTGGTTTTCTTTTTCATCAGCACTGATAAAAAGATCAAATTCATATTTTACGATATTAGACTCCAAGCCTCTTACCATACTTTTATTATTTACTCTTTGATAATGTATATGATGGGCTATGATATTATCCATATATCCAAAAGTCATAACAGGTTTCTCTGTCAAACCTGTTTCTATATTTAAATCGATCCCTGTTGGCATGGTATACTTATCAACTTCAAAAGGTGCTGAAAAATGATTGCGACCAATATCGATTGCCTTTCTTGCATCTGAAGAAACTATTTTATGCTTATTGATTGCATTTAAATCAGGAACCAATGCAGCAAAAACACCTTTTTCTTGTAAAATTACAGCAGGTGCGTGAAAAGCCCTGTCTCCAATTACCTGATCTTTACCTGGTAATAATTTGAACCTATTTTGTTTGGAGTCTTCATTGTCAAATTTCAATCCTGGTGTGTGCACAAAAAAGGGTGCTCTATCCAAATTAAAAGTAAAACTTGACAACGCATAATCTAACTTAGGCTTGTCACTAGGTAATATCACAGCTACTTCAAAATGAAAATTGTTCTTGTTTTTTTTGAGTGTAATATTTTGCGTAATAGGCACATTATTGGATCTACCAATAAGCTTAACTACCGTTTTTTGTTCTGATATTTTTTCAATCTTAAAATCATAAAATTGATTGTTTACCATAAATCTATGCTCTGGATCTAAAGAGCTATTAAACAATTGAGTTGCTTCTTTAGGAATTTTTTTGGGAGCTATAAATGAAGCAGCTATTTCAACCCATTTTGTATTCTTTTTTGCATAAAAAACTTGACGAACTTGATTGTTTTCTTTTTTTAAAATTAATTTTACTTTTTCATTAAAAACCTCCAATGTATTATCGGAAGACGCTATGCCATCTCCTTGCTGTTTACACGAAAACGAAATAAACAATACTACAAAAACAATTATTCTATAATTCATTCTATATTTATTAAAAAAGGGAGCATTAAAAAAATGCTCCCTTTCATTTTTATTCTAAAATTTTATTCCGAGAAATTAACGTCCATCAACCCATCCCGGGTTTTGTGTCAAAGCAGGGTTTAAAGTCAATTGTAAAAGCGGCAATGGAAATAGATAATTTTTATCTTTAAATGCTCTATTACTTGCCTTTTCTAAAATACCTACGCCGTTGGCATCAAAACCAGCAAACCCTTTTAAAGAATTGTCTACATTTTCAATAGCTCCTGTTCTAGGATTGAATACATCAAAAGCTGTTTCAAATGGAGTTCCCATAAATTTAATTCCTTTTAAATCTTGAGACATTTCCGTTTTAGCAGTTTTCCATCTTCTCAAATCATCAAACCTGAATCCTTCCAAATAAAGCTCTACTGTTCTTTCTCTTCTGATCTCCGTTTTCATATCCAAACCATTTGCTGTAACAAAAGCATTGGCTAAATGTGGCATTCCAACTCTTTCTCTTAATAAGTTGATTGACTTGTCTAAATCTGTATCGGAAATTGATCCATTTTTTTCAAAAAGTGCTTCTGCATAAATCAATAATACTTCTGCCATCCTAATTACTGGATAATCAATTCCTACTCCACCTCCTGCTTCAGGAATGAATTTATGTATTAAGTATCCTGTTGCACTTGTCCAAAAACCATCATTAAAAGCTCCTGTGTTTAACAAATCTGCATTGCTAAAATCTCTATCGTATGGAATGTGGTACCAAAATTGAGAAAAAGGTGCGATCAAATTGTTTGTCATTCTAGGGTCTCTGTTTACATATTCATGATTGGTTGGGATTTTTGTAACCGCATCAATAGTAAACCCATATCCTGTAAATATTGAACTGGCATGATCAATAGGCAAACCTGTATTGTCCAAAAACATATCAACAATCTTTTTTGAAGGTGATAGGTTTCCACTGTTCACAGAAATATAGCCACTATTTCTATCATCTGTATTGTACTTATTTGCTAGTATTACTTCTGTTTGATCTGTTTTACCCAATCCAGCTGGATTCGATTGTTTGTCATTTTCCAAAACAAAAAGGTAACGGTAACTTTCATCTCCTAAAACATCTCTTCTATCAAATAATTGATGATTTCCATTTGTCATAACTTGACCTGCTGCATCAATTGCTTGCGTTAAATAAACATTGGAATCACCTCCAGTAGCATGGTATTTACTCCATGTTCCTTCAAACAGAGCTACTCTTGCTTTCAAAGCCAAAGCTGCATCTTTTGTTATCCTTCCAAAATTAGCTCCAGCTCCTAGAGATCCTAATGGAGATGCAATTGCTATGGTCAAATCGTTTAAAATATAATCTACAACTTCAGTTCTTGTGCTTCTCGGCCCGTAAATTTCATCTATATCAGATAGCTTTAAAACCTTGTCAACAATAGGCACTCCTCCATAGTCTTTTAATAAATTAAAATAAGTCAATGCTCTAAAAAATCGTGCTTCGCCTTCATAAACCTCTACATTGGTTTTTAATTCTCCAGCTTCCAAAGCAGCTACTTTTTCTACCAAATAAGTTGTATTTCGAATCAAGGCATAACTATTTTTCCAATGTGCTCCGTTTCCACTTCCTTGTGATTCAATATAACTACTGTTACTTACTGGGTGGCCACCACCATTTCCTATATCTGCAAAATTATCTCTACTAGACAATCCAAATCCGGGTAAGCTTGAGTAATACTGATTTGTAAAAATTTTAAAATCATTTTCTTTAGTAAAAAATACGCCTTCACTAATCTCGGTCAATGGGAACAATTCTAAATCCTTTTCACAACTTTGTAAAAAGATTATGGTTAGAAATGCATAAATGTATTTGTATATATGTTTCATTCTATCTCTATTTAAAAGTTCATATTAATTCCAAAGGATACTGTTGTTGGGTATGGAGTTAAATTTGCATTAAATGGTTGCTCCGGACTGTAACTGCTTGGCATATTATTTATCAAATACCCCAAATCACTTGCATTTGCATAAATTTTTATTTTTTCAATTTTCAACTTTTGAGTTAAAAAATTCGGAATAGTATATCCCAATTGAATATTTTTAACTGCTAAATATGCATTGTTCAGTTTCATATAAGATGCATTTGATAAACGGTAATTATTAACCTGTACGGATCTGTTAAAACTTCCATTTACAATATTTGCTCTTGGGTAATTTGCATTCGTATTGGTAGGTCTCCATACATTGTCTATATAATGTTTGTAAGGTTGCACCCATGGAAAATCATAATTAGCTGGAGTCGTATCGTAAACATTTTGCTTTCCTATACCGACTAATAACACTGAAAAATCAAAATTTTTCCATGTCGCACCAAGACTGGCATTGTATTCATAATGTTTTTCAGTATCTCCTAAATCAATCAAATCTCCTGAATCGGAAGTAGGGTTTCCACTTTCATCCAATTTGTATTCTCTATATTCTAAAACACCATCACCATCCAAATCTTTATACTTTGCATCTCCAGGTCTTAATTGTGTAGATATTCCTGAAGTTACTCTACTATAATAATCTGCTAAATCTGCATCGTCTTTAACAAATCCATCGTAAGATAATCCATAAACAGTACCCAAAGCTTGTCCTTCAACAAACCCATTATATCCGTATTTTATTACTGGTGCATCAGGGAGTGAGATTATTTTTGTATTTGCATCACTGATACTAAAACGTGCATTGTAACTAAAATTCTCGTTTACTTTGTCTGCCCAATTGAAAGCTAAATTCCAACCGGTTGCTTTAAAATTGGCTCCGTTTACCTGAGGTGCATTTGCTCCTAATACATCTGGAAAATCTTGTGTATAGAATGCATTTTTAGTCTCTGTTATAAAATAATTTGCTGCTATATTTAATCGATTTCCGAACATGTCAGCATCCAATCCATAATTTGTTTTTTCAGACAACTCCCATGTAGCCTCTAAGTTTGGAAAAGATCCCAATCGAGCTGTTTGCGCTGGAGATACCGAACCGGGAATTCCTAACAACGCTCCAGTTCCTACAGCTAATGTAGACACAAAACTATAAGTACCAATACTGGCTTGATTTCCTAATTCTCCCCATGAAAATCTGAATTTTAAATTATCAATACTTGAAATGTTTAGATTTTCAAAGAATTTTTCATTGGTTACATTCCATGCCAGTCCTGCACTATAAAAAGTACTGTACTTATACCCTTCTGCAAACCTAGATGATCCATCATTTCTTAAAGTACCTTCAATAACATACCTGTCTTTATAACTATAACTTAAATTGGCAAAAACAGATTTTAATGATACTTCTGATTGGGTATCATTATTAAATTGCTCTTCAGAATCTCCTAATTTTAATGTTGTCAATCCATCATATACCAAATTCTTTCTCCAAGCTCTTACATTGTCATACAAAAACTCTTCATGAGAAGTACCTACCAAAGCTCTAATTGTGTGAGCGTCTCCTAAGTTTATTTTATAGGTAGCTGTTAAATTCCCAGTAAAACTTTGATCAAAATAATTTCTAGCACCGACTTCTGTTTGTGAAGGTTGTCTGTTTAATCCATAAGGTTGCTCCTCATAATTGTAAGTTCTAAACGACTTGGCCAACCATCGATCTCTTTGTACATTAAGGTTCTTAGAAAACCTACCAGTAATATTTAAGTTCTCTATAGGCGTAGCAACAAAATATAATTGAGGTTGTATATTATAACTTACTCTTGTTACATCTCCTCCTTGCTCTGCTATTCCTATAAAATTTGGTGCCGCGTTCCAAGCCAAATACCTTCCTTCCTTTGTAAAAGCATGGTCAAAAGAAAGTCTACTCGCTGCTGCATTTTGAACGGCATTGTAATCTGTAGGCTCTACCCAATTTTGAGCTTTCAATGCGATATTGGCTCCTACTTTTATAAATTTATTATGCTTGTACTCGTATTTCAATCTTGTATAATAAACCTTATTACTGTTGTTCCCATACTTTAGCATAGATTTTTGATCTACCACACTAACAGATGCAAAATAGTTTGTCTTTTCAGAAGATCCTGAAACTGACGCGTCGTAATTTTTAGAAAAAGCAGTCCCATATAAAATATCATACCAGTCACTATTCCCTCCCAAATGCATAAATGGTGTATCTGGGAATGCACCGATGGTTGTGTGCTCAAATTGCCCTGCTCTAATCGCTGTATCTGATGTCAAGTTATTATCATCAATATATTTAAATACTTTTCCGAAATTCCAAAGTGGTGTAGTATTGTTATTCGCCCACCCTTCTCTTACATGATTCATGTATTCAATTGTAGTACTTTTTTGAGGATGGATATTTGGAATGGATAAGGTTGTACTTACAGAAGCTTTAAAACTTGGTTTCCCTCCTTTTTTGGTTGTAATTACAATTACTCCTTCAGAGGCTCTTGATCCATAAATTGCAGCTTCCGCATCTTTCAATAGACTTATGGATTCTACATCATTAGGATTTACATCATCTATATCTTGTGCTATTCCGTCAACTATTACCAAAACTGCTCCTGCATTTCTCGTTGCCAAAGCCCCGATTCGAATCCCTATATTATTACCTCCTATTTTACCTGGATTGTTTCTTGATATCGTAACCCCAGATGCCAACCCAGGCAATAATGATGATAGATTTGTTGTTGGTCTGTTTTCCAATACTTCTTTCTTTACTACAGAAACAGAACCTGTTAAATTAACTTTCTGTTTTGACTGGTATCCTACAACGACAACTTCATCCAAAACACTGGTATCTTCTTCTAAAACAATATTTATTTTAGTAGAGTTCCCAATGGTAATTTTCAGTGCTTTCATACCTACATATGAAAATAAGAGTACGTCCCCTTTGTTCCCTTTTATAGAATAGTCTCCATCAAAACCAGTTAATGTTCCTACTTTCTTTCCTACAATACTAACTGTAACACCGGGTAATGGATTTCCACTTTTATCTTTTACAGTCCCTGTAATTTCACTTTGCTCTTCATCTATTTTCTCATTTGACTTCTCATCAAATGATGCTTCTAAAGATGACTCTATTGTATTGAAACTTTGTAAAAAAAGTGCCAATACAACTATTCCTATTGTACTTGGTATTTTAGAGTTTTTAAAACCTTCTAAAAACCTTGATATTAGATAGTGTTTTTTCATGAATTCATGTTTTTAATTGCTTTTTGAATACTTTAATTTTTTGGTTTAAGGTTATTTCATATCAGAATTTATTCTTCTTATTTTCTGTTCATAACCATTTTTTCATTAAGAAGTATTTCTCATAATTGTTACATGTTTAAGGTTGGTTAATAATAAAGTTTCATGTTTTTTTTACAAAAACAGCATTAAAACTTTGCAGTTAATTTGGTAGAGCAAGTTCCTTAAACAAAGAGTAAGTGGAGTGTTGGTATCGGGAAAAAAAGTACACTATTCATGAAAACCAATTCATAAACACGTAAACTACACTGATTTAAACAAAACACATATTTTCAACAAACGAACACATGAATATTTTACAGAGATCAGCAGATAGAGCTGTATACAGACTTGAAATGATAAAGCAGTAAATTTATTACTACGAATACCTACATGTTGAAAAATAAATAATTTGAACTAAAAGAAAATCGAAACAGCTCTTAACTATTTCGATATTTTAATGGAGAGATATTAAAATGTTTTTTAAAACAGTTAGAAAAATACTTTTGAGTACCAAATCCGGTTTCTTCAGAAATTTCTGTAATAGAAAGTGTCGTTGTTTTTAGTAACAATGCCGATTTTTTCAATCTGTACAAGCGTACAAATTCGACAGGAGATTTTCCTGTTATAGATTTTATTTTTCTGTAAAATCCTGATACACTAACCGCCATATCTGAGGCCAATTCTTCGATACTTAAATCCGTATGTGGGTACTTTTCTTCTAAAAGGGTTTCGAATTTTTCCAAGAATACTTTATCCATAGAATTAGAAGCCAATATGGATATTTTTTCATCAGAAGAATTTCCATATTTTTCAATTATTTTTTTTCTATTCGCTATCAAGCTTTCTACTCTAGACTTTAAAACCAGCTGACTAAAAGGTTTATTTACATAAGCATCTGCTCCTGACTCAAAAACTTCTACCTCCACAGCGTCACCTGTTTTAGCAGTTAGTAAAACTAGAGGAATATGTGATGTTGAAATATTAGACCTCATTTTAACACAAAATTCCACGCCATTCATAACAGGCATCATAAAATCAGATATTACCAATGTTGGATACACCTCTTTTACCAGTTTCAATCCTTCCTCTCCATTAGAAGCTTCGTAAACTTTATATTCGGGTTCAAATATTTCTTTGATAAAAGTTCGCAAATCTTTTTGATCGTCGATAATTAGTATCGTCGGTTTTAACTCCTTATTTATTTCTTTTTCTTGAATTGTTACGTCTTCTTCAATAAGATGCCGATTGTTTACTTTATTATAGGGAAGAGAGACCGTAAACTTACTTCCTTTTCCTATTTCGCTTTGAAGTTCAATTTTTCCTTTTAGTAAATCTACGTATTGCTTTACCAATGCCAAACCAATTCCAGTTCCTGTTTTAAGGTGTTCTTCAGATTGATAAAACCTTTCAAAAATCAATTGTTGATCTTCTTTTTTTATCCCATACCCATTGTCTTCAATGCTTATGTGAATTTTTTCTAATTTTGTAACATTTAATTTGATTTTAATTACGGCATCAATATCTGAATATTTGATTGCATTCGACAACAAGTTATATGCAATGGTTTCTAATAACTCTTTGTCAGAATGTACCCAAATAGGGTGTTTAGGTAATTTTAAAATTAATTTTCTTTCATTCTCTCGAAACCTAAAAACATCGACCACATTTTCTAAAAATAATTTCAAATTTAAAACTCTCAGATTCACATTGACTTCAGAGCGTTCAATTTTTTTTAAATCCAATACCTCATTTACCAGTCTTCCAATTCTTTCCGAATTTTTATGTACCCGTTCTATTTCATTTTTAAAGTTTATATCTATTGCATTTCCTTCAATTAACCTTTCTATTCCTCCTTTTATTAAAGTCAATGGTGTTCTTATTTCATGAGAAATATTTAAAAAAAATCGAAACCTCAATTTATCGTATTTTTCTTTTTGATATTTTTTTTCTTTCAAAGTGGCTCTTTTGGACGACCACAATGCAAAAGTAAAAACAGCAAAAACAAACAAAATACTGTAAATTGAAAATGCCCAATACGTTTGCCACCAAGGAGCGAGAATTGAAAATTTTAATTTTGTTACCTCAGAACTATTGTCTCTTTTAATTTTAAAAATATAATCGCCAATCCCTAAGTTATTCCATGATTTTGAGGTATCAAAAGTACTTGTCCAATTGTCTTCTTCATGTATTTTACTAATAGAGGTTTCATAATTTGTCAACACATTTGGAACAAATTTTAAATCACTGTATTCAATTGAAAATGTATTTTCAGTATAATTCAAATCAATTTTTTTAACAATAGAAATATCTCTTGAGTTTATATTTTTTAAAAAACCTTCATTTTGCCTGTACGAAAGCCCATTAATCTTTAAATCTGTAAATTTTAATTTATACTCTTTACCCTCTTTTTTTAAAGTTTTAGGATAAAATCTATAAAATCCATTTCTCGTTCCAAAGTACAAATACCCATTTTTATCTTTGGATACACCTCTTGTAAATCGATTGCTTCTTATACCAATTGGTAAATTTATATTTTTAACATTTCCATTTCTTGGATTGTAAATAAATACACCATCATCGGTTCCTAACCACAAGTCTCCATCATTATCTATTATCATGGATTCGATATGATCTGTAGTAAAATTTTTATTTTTCAATTTAAAATCAAAAACTCCCTTTTCCAAATTATAATGAAAAAGACCATACAATCCAGAAAACCATAAAGAATTATCAGCTCCTTCAATAATTTTCAAAGCTTCGTTTGCTGATGTGCTTCCATGATTTTTTACATTGGTTATGTAGTTTGTATTTCGATTCCATTTAAATATGCCTCTGTATTTTGTGGTTACCCAAAGCCTGTTTTTAGAATCCAAAAATGTAGTCAAAATAAACATTCCTTTAAAAAAGTCTGGACGGAAAAGTTCTTTAAAATCACTTTCAAATTTCTTTTCTTTTGGCAAATACCGAGTCAACCCATTAGCAGTCGCTATCCATTTTACATCAGATTTTTCTTCATAAATATCCATTATACTATCTGAAGGAATAGACTTGCTCTTTTTATTAAAATGTTGGAAATAAAAATTATTTGCCTCCTTGTTCTTCTTTTCTAAGACATGAATGCCATCAAATGTCCCTATCCAAAGATCCTCATTTACATCTTCTATAATAGGAAATACATTTCCATTATTTAAAGCACCTTGTTTTCCATATTCTGGTGTTATTATTTCAAACTCTGGTTTGGAATTCTTAAGATTTTCTTTTTTTAAAATATTAATTCCAGCTCCCCATGCACCAATCCAAATATCTCCATTTAGCAATGGCACGGCACAACTGATATCTTCCTCAGCTAACCGGTCATGTATCCTATAATCTATTTGATAAAATTGAAATAGTTTTTGGTTTAAAGCTATTTTAAAAATACCATTAGATAAGGTTCCTATCCAAATACTCCCTTGATTGTCACAAAAGATAGAAGTAAATCTTAGATCATATAACGTTGAAAAGATAGAATAGGCTTCACTAAAAGCTGGATGATTTCGGATATTTTTGACTGAAAATAGCGTTTTCAAACTAGGATCATAAAAACCAACACCTTCACTATTTGAAATATACCAAAGTCTTCCTTTTAAACCTGTAACAATTTGATTCGCTCTTAATACATTCAATTCTGATATTTTACCTTTGTAAAAGTCATTCGTATTTAGTTTTAACTTATTTAAACATTCTATTAATTTGGAACTATTTAATCTATCCAAAGAGATTTTAGAACTCAAGAGAATGTCTGTATCAATCTTATAATATTCTTGATTTATTGTCAGCGCATATAGGTTGTTTTTATCTTTAAAAAAACGAATAATAGTAGGCTGCTGTTTCGATGAATTTATTGGAATATCAATAAACTGAACTCCGTCAAATCGAGTCAAACCTTTAGCTGAAGCTATCCATAAAAAACCTTTATTATCTTGTTCAAAACAGGTGATATTACGACCATCAAAACCCGTTTCTTTAGACCATCTAAACATTTGAACATCCTCAATAACGGTACTTCTTACATAGGTAGAGATTGTTAAAAAAAATAAGATTAATAGGTTGCGAAACATCAATTATAGTTATTTAACTTGATTAAAAATTTTCTTTTTAAATAACAATTCATTACATATCAAGTCCCCTCCATTAACACAGTTGTCTAAAAAACAACTTCAATTTCCTCAATAGTGGTGTTTAATGTTTTAAGTGTAATTGTATTAAGTTGACTTGCACTTCCTTTAAAATGATAGATTCTTTGTATATGCGTGTATTTTTCTTGAGGTTTTAATGCCAATGCTGGAGAAGAACTTTCCAATTCATAAAAAGGTCCCATTTGAGTTCCATCTTCTAATTTACCATCATTATAGGAATTTATTACATCTCCTTTATATGGATTTTTTTGATTCTCCCAAGCTGAATTCACATACTTATCAGAGGATTTAGGCTCAGAAATTTCTAATAGCGTCAGCACTTTGTTCTGACCATCATAACTTCCTATAAAAGAAGTAGCTCTTGAAGGAGACACTCCAATTTTTCCACGACTGTTTCCATCTGCCTTAAAAAACACATTGCGTTCTGTTTTTTTCAATCTGTCTGCCGAGACTTTTCCGAAATAATTATCATTTACTTTTGTTCCAATTTCACTTACAGATCCTTCTTTTATTGGTACAACCACAGTTACTTCTGGTGAAGGAGTCATCATACATAACATCCAAATAGACAACAAACCTGATGCCTCTTTCCACTCATTCGTCCCTATATTCTTAATGGTATTTTGTGTTTCGTAAGCAACTGTAGAAATATCTTTTAAATCGAATTCTAAAAAGGTATTTATTTGTTTTTTTGATAACAATGAAACCTTTCTATCCACTGCCAACTCAAATTTAGTACCTGAGTTGTTCGTTAGATCAAATTCTTTCGTAAATGTAACTTGACTTTTGTTTTTAGCAACTGTTTCAAAGGCATCGGTATCTATGCTCGAAGGTACATACCAATTTTTAAATTCGAAACTTGCTTCCCTTTGAAAAAAAACAGAAAACTGACCTCCTTCTGGACCTATCCAAAAACGTTCTTCACCTCCTGTAGGATTGAAATGTTCTTTTATTTCTCCTGATTGTATCAGATCATAATTCAACCAACCAAAGCTTCTACCCATATTCCCTCCTAAAGTACTTGTCATTACACGTCCTTGCAATTCAGGTGATAAAACAAGACTTGCATTTTTATCTTCACTTTCTAAAACAATCGTATTCTTGTAGTATTTTTGAAGAAACACTCTATCGTACCCAAAAGTTCCTTTTTTAAATATTTCTTTCTTAACAACGACTTTTCCAGTCTCTGCCTTTTTATTTTCTTTACAAGAAGTTGCAATAACAAATACTATTGCAATTGACATCAAAATACTACTCACTTTTTTCATTCCTATAATTTTATTTTTTTATTGAGATACTGTATATTTTATTAAATAACAACTAGCACCATTATGAACCATTGAAATTCCCCAATTTACACCATCTGCTTTTCCTCCTGTTAAATCTTCCCTATAGGCACCTGGGGCATTGGGTCTATTTTTGACTTTTATATTTTTAGGTTTGCTTGTAAAATCCATTCCATTTTTTGAATATTCAATTGTTGAAGAAATAGATGCCAAAGCGGCTATACCTACGTTTTGTTTCCAGATCATTACTTCATGTGATTTACTCAAAATCGGAACTGGATGTTTTACAAACGGACCTTCCGGAGAATTAGAAAACGCTACTCCCATTTGTGTATGAGCAGGCCCACTTTCTTTATGTGTTCTACTTCTACCTTTATAATACAACCAATATTTTCCATTTTTGTACAACAATGAAGCATCGTCAATTCTATAGCTGTCAAACTTTTCCGGCTCCACACTTATTTTTAAAACCGGATCTGTACTTACTCTGTTAAAAGGACCTCCTGGTTTGTCTGACACTGCTAAACCTAGAGCTGTAATATCAGTACTTGAATTGTTTTCAAAAAAACCATCAGTTCTTCCCGGAGTAGGCTTTACTCCTGTATAATACATATAATACTTTCCATTTGCTTTGATTATATTTGGAGTGAATACAGCTTGTGAATCAAAAGCCCCTTCTTTTCCTATTCCTAAAACTCTTTCTACTTCAACCCAAGAATTTCCATTGTCTTTTGATTTTGCATACCATATATCTCCCCAATAACCAGGTGCTCGTCCAATTACCTTTGTATAATAAACATAACAAACACCTTTTTCTTTTATCACATCACTTGGATCTCTCCTTGTAACCCCCTTCTCTAAGCCAATTCCAGTAATTTTTTGATAACTAAAGTGCATTGGTTTTAATACATAATTTTGAACAACTTCTTTTTCACTTGCTTTTTTACAGCTTGAAAAAATAAAAAAAAGTGCATAAAAATAATGGAAACCACTTTTCAAAATCAATTTATTTAGTATTTTCATCCTTTTATTTTTTTTAATCATTTACCAGATTTAAAAATACAAAGAACAATAAGTGTATTATATTTTTGAATGTAACAACTTATCCCAATAGCCTAATTGGGACGTCCCAAACGCTTTAAATAATAAAGAAAAAAAATGTTTTTCTAAATAAAAAACAAACACACAACCAAGTAATACACTTGTTTAAAGCTAATAATAAATAATAATTAGATGCTTTTTTTATATTCTGAAGGGGTCATTTTAGTCACCGACTTAAATACTCTATAGAATGATGTTTTGGAACTAAACCCACAGT